>Ga0163217_1049266_pt1 | contig 21245 bp, 14 predicted proteins | sample SynspAceP_FD_185933 | JGI IMG/M metagenome (GOLD analysis project Ga0163217, IMG submission 185933) | Saline lake microbial communities from Ace Lake in Antarctica - Synechococcus sp. Ace-P (PacBio error correction) | ecosystem: Environmental > Aquatic > Non-marine Saline and Alkaline > Saline ...
GTAAAAAAGGGGAAAAAAAAAAAAAGAGAAAAATTTCCCCCCCCAATTTTTTTTGGGGGGGCGTAGCCGAAACCAAGCGGAAAAGAAAAAGCCCTTGGGCGCCTTTTTCAGAACAAAAGTTTTGGGATTTCCCCAAATTATTGGGGTGTTAAGACCCATCAATATGTATTGGGTGGGACAAGGAAATGAAAAAGATTGGGTGATCAACAAGGAAGAGTTTTGGGAACTCATGTAGTGGGATTTTATTATGTAAAAAAATACCAAAACAAAACAATTAATTGTTGGACCAAACTATTTGGATGGAGGCCCATAAGAAGCCGAAGGCAGATGGCCATTTTTGTGACGGAAGAGGATGTTTACAATTAATCGGAAAATTATGGAAAGCATAAATAGAGCCCTGTGGATCCCAATTCCCGGGGGATTTCCAAAATGCCTACCTTAACCAACCCTTTAAATCTAAAGGTGAATTTGTAATGCAGCAGATAAACGGACCAACACCAAGAAGATTGCCTTGGCTTCTACACAGTAGGGTTTTAAAAATCAAAATAATTCAATTCGCATTAAGGAGGATATTGGTTTAATATTTAATAGAGGCTAAAACCCACGAGCATCCCAGAACGGTACCCTTTATAGCGAAAGCCTAATAAGGAAACTTAATGTAAACTACGCCACCAAAGTCAATGCTGGTGAGAAAAAGTAAAAGACTTTTATTACTTTTAATCCACAACTGGGAAAGGGTATGCCATAAAAACAACCTGTATTTTTTCCTTTAATAATCCCGAATGTAAATAAGAATTTAGGTCCGGAAATGAAAGTACAGGGTGAAGAAGCATTTTGTTTATAGACCAGTCCCTAAAGGAACGAACGAATTTTACAAAATTTGTACTCTAGACGTAAGAAATGTATTTGAGCAAGTAAATCCAATATTTACGGATTTCAGGGAAAATAATTTATTTCCTATTTAATTTTTTTAAAAAATTGTATGTCCGTTTAGTGTCCCATTAGCTGTAATGCTTGCCAAAATAAACAAAGCCTATCAAAAGATTCGTCTCGCCCAAAATACCCTGCGGTTCAGCTTATTATACGAACTCGTTTCAGGTAATAACTGCAGAATATTTTTTCTTGATCTTGTTGTATATGTGCCCAAAAGTTTCTTTTCGCATTACTTTATTGCAATATGCAACCCATTTGAGGGTTTCCTTGGTGTCCTGTTTCGTTCGATTTTTTTCCGCTGATGTGTATTTCAACATAAAATCGGCAATATTAACATACGAGGTACTTTGTTCCGTAAAAAACCAATGGTCCCCTCTCCACCAATCGATGGCGCTTGCGCAAGGTATCGCGGTTCCCGCCGGCCCATATGGTCTTCCATACTTTGGCCTTTCAAATAACGACATTGGCCTTTCTACTTTTCCCGTGTCCCAAATCTTCAAGTATCGTACTTTCTGCCTTACATAACATTTGACTTGGTCTTGCTTGCCCCGCCCCGCTTTCTGTGTTTTTTAATGCGCTGCTGCGAGGCTTTCTATTGGTAAAGTAGCCTCCATACCATCTCTATCATCCGCTTCCAAAGTATACCTGTCATCACGTTGTCCATTGCCTTACGGAGCCTTGGTGGACCATTGGCCCAGACCGCTCGTATCTTTTTAGCCCAAGCTTGTCGTTGGATCTCTTTACTGATAAAGCCCTTTTTTTGTAGTACTTAACAGGAATATTGTCCTGTACCATGTCATATAACGATAGTTTTGAAGCTTTCCATTATGGTACCGCTGCGCAGGGAGGGTCCGGTGAATTTTAACAGGATTTACATTGGTAGCTCCCATTTATTCCCTGTAGCCAATAGTGCTGCGAACCTTGGCAAGCGCATGCAACCAACGCCCTTCCTTATCCACGTTGTTCCCTTAAAATGCACTGCAATCTTCCTCGTCCGTAAAATGAACCCCAAAAGAAAATATATTCCATGATCAACTACCTTTAAAATCAGTTTAAATATACAAAATTATTGGTCGATTTTAGGACTGTTGCGGATATACAATTTAAAAACTCCTTTTTCCATAAAATATTGGAAAAAGGAGTTTTCTTTTTGAAGTAATTATGGCAAACTGGGCCTAGTGCTACATAAAAAGTAAATAATTTTCAAAAGAAGACCTAACCTGCCCTAGACCATTTTCCTAATTTAAAATAGTTATTCGGTAACAGTTTTTAAGGCTTCCTCTCCTCCTACAACAGGTAAACTAATTGATTTTTTTTTTTTTTTTTTTTTTTTTTTTTTTTTTTTTTTTTTTTTTTTTTTTTTTTTTTTTTTTTTTTTTTTTTTTTTTTTTTTTTTTTTTTTTTTTTTTTTTTTTTTTTTTTTTTTTTTTTTTTTTTTTGCATCCAAATCCACGGTATATTCTGTACCTGGCTCGGGCCAAAGGGTAAAATTTTCCTTGTCAACTAGAGAAGATCATAAGTCCAATTTTTGCCTGGCCTTTGGGTATAATCTGATCGTCTGGGCAATTAGTTCAAAGCTACGTTAGGTAAAAATTGCCCAGGTTTCAATGGTTCACTTTGGGTAAGTGAAGCTATGTTTTTTGCGGTCTGCCCCAGCCCCCGGGTTTATTATGTTATCTGTTATTGGGCAATTCTTTCTGTCGGTTCCAAGGCAAGGAAACCAACCATACCGATAATTGCGCCAGCTTTATTACTAGAAAACGGAAAATACTTAATTTTCGGAGTTCCCAGAAATATGGGATATTATTTGATAAATAGGTGTAACATATAGTAAACGATGGTTTGGTGTTTTCGGCTGGGCCAAAAGTGGTCCGGAAAACGAAAAGTTATCCACTAAGGTTTCCCACACCTTGGGCCCTACTTTTTGAACTTTGGTACTTAATCCGCCTTTCTCAGGGGCTCCTTTTTCCCATCATATAAGGTTAACGGGAGCCGCATCTGATTTGAATAATCCTTATAAGGTGTTGGCATTTTTTTTTATCGTCGTTTTCCACGGACCTATCCATGCCTTGGCATCTTCTTCAACTCCATTTTCAAATCGTGTAGATAAACGGTAAAACCACCTGTTCATCATGGTTTAAAGGTGGTTCCCCTCCATGGACCATTTTGGTGATAATAAATCTGAGTGGGCAAGCCTTTGGCCCTTGGGCTGCTTTAAAAATAAAATTCTCTACTATGTTCCGGCATTACATTTCCAATCATTGAATCCGTGCGCCATTTAATAAGGCAGCTTTTCATGGCGCCTAAATCAATTTAAATAGTCCCGTCCTGCCCAAAAAAATCGTTATAATCACCTTGTTATCCTTATCCATACCGTTTTTTTCATTTCGGTATCCCTAACAACCCTAATTTGCTATAGGGCGCGTTTTGCTTTCAATCTCCACTATGGATTATAAATCATAGAAGTACATCTAATATCTTCACCCAAAAACGACACCTGGGGAACGTAACGAGGCCCCATTGGATCTATAGTAGTGGTAATAGGAAGTATTTGGAGCAATTGAATAATGCCTCCAAGCGCCTTAACTCCAGTTGTTGCTGGCAGCCAAGGGTATAGTGGCCATTATAGGAAGTCCCCTGTCATACAACTTTTCCGGTAAGACGCAGTAAGCCCTTACTTTTTCTTTGGCCGTAAGGTTCGGTATAAGCCTTTTGCCACGTCACATAAACCATCTATGAACCGTTTTTGTGCCAAAGGATTCATTATCCCCACCTCTGTTGGGGACCCTTGGGACAGCCCTGTTCCCTGGAGAAGAGGAATGGCAACAAACTATATAACCCACGGGTAACCCATGTTTGGGATATGGGATTTAGAACATAACCGGCCTTTCCCCAGTCGCGTACCACTTCAGGAATGTACACGGTCCCTGTACTGGCCTCCAGTTCGTGACCCTTACCATTCCATAGACTTTCCTGTAAATTGGAGGCAACACCTGCAAAATAAGGACTACTTATGTAAATTACAGGTAATTTAAGCCCTTTCCGTATCTGTTTGATTGGGTCTGGTTGACGCGACACATGCATTCTATCCTTTTTGCCATCCCATCGGTATCAAATTCAGTTTTCAACCCATAATCAATGTGTTATCATTTTGTTTTCGTCACTAAAAACCAGTTATGACCTGTGCCTCACCGTTCTCGAAAATAGGAAATGGAATTTTTTTTTCGCCGATAAGGGTTTCCCTTTCTGGCGCTAACAAAGGATAGAACTCCAAATAAAATGTAAATAGAAATGTGATTTTGTTTCTTGTCATAATCGATGTAAAAATTAATATATAAGAATTTATGTTTATTTAAATGAGAGTATATGGGCTTGTTCTCACTACCAATTTACTAGCTGAATAGTTTGCGCTTCCCAATTGAAAATTTTTGGAAAAATCAATATATGGATACGATCTTAATCCTAAAACAAAAAAAATTGACTTATTTGGCAGGTTAAGGCCTAAAGTATTTGATGATTTGATTGGAAATAAGTTTCCCGTGCCAGATGTAGACTAGCAATAATTATCAATTAATTGAGCGAATATAACCAATAAAATATTGGCAAGATTTCCAATAAGTTAGCTGATATGTATGGTATTTATCGATTCCAATAAGTGACCGTGGATACATATTATAGTCTCAGTTAGGGACTAATTAATCTCCTTTTAAAACTCCTACAATTGCATAAATCATGGCGATTATGGGCTTTTGTAAAATTATGGACAACGTAGGTAATTAAAAAAAACATATGATTTAAAGGAAAGACGAATTGTTTCCAGTTTTAATAATAGTTCTTAATAAATTCTAAAAATCAACTTTGGTACTCTATAATTAATCCCTTCTTCTTAATCATATTTAAAGAAAACAACTCCAAGTACAATTATGAATAAGGGTTAGGATTCCCCATAACCATGCCTTGTTTTTTTAAAAAAATAGGTTCTTTCCTAAAATTGGTGTTTTTCTTTAATATTTTTCATTCCCCACCTTTAACGGAAAATTTAGGTTTTTTCGGGGATTATTTTTCGGGAAACTGTGCAATATCAAATAGTTAGGATGAATGCATATCATTGCAATAAATAAGATAATTAGCTAGCATCCCTTGTAAACCGTGCAACCAACTCATGCGCATAACCCCTATTTACTCAATAATTTCCATAGGTCAGTGGGCTGATTGTCCCCTATTGTAGACAGTAAATTTTAATTTTCTGCAAAATAGAACTTTGGAAATTAAAAGTCCCCTTCTTCCAACGAACTCAAAGTAACTTTGATAGTAAGGTTTTAATAATTGTATTCAATCCTTGTTCAGTTTTACACTTCGATTTATCTGGGATATTAGTAATTGGTCTAATAAAAATCATATTGTTTCTTGTAGCGAACAAAGGAAATGGCACTAATAGCCACAGATTTTCCTATATCAACTATAATTTCCGTATTTTTTTCTATTTTATTTTCATCAATGTCTAGAGTTTTTACGGGATAGTTTTTTAATAGATCCCTTCTAATATTTCATTATCGAACTTTGGGGCAGCTATTAAATTTGGGGTCTTATTACTCTAAATGAGCAACCGATAGTAGTGGTATTTTGGAATTAGGGAAAGTAAGGGTTGTAATTTTAATAATCTGTTCAATCCATTTTGAATGGATAAAATACGGTAATGCATCTACTAGCGTAAACCATTCAGTTTTGTTCCTGACTAGCTTGTAAGGGCTACTTTCCAATCGAAATTTTTTATCCTTAAGATCGCAGTTTTATATGGTTTTAATACGCCATCTCTGTAGGGCACCATCAAAAGTGTAATAATGCCATTGTGGTTATGGGATGTATTTCACCATATTGAAAGCCAATAGACTTACTCTTTATTTTTTTAGAATTTTTAGGACGGAGGTAGGTAGGGAACTTCATAGTATCATTATTGCTCGCCTTACCCATAAATTATTAAGGCTCGGGATAAATTAGGTGCGCGCGAAGGACCCTTGGGTGCCGAACAGCATCTGGCCGTGGTATGTTTATGCCATTGGTCATTTACTCCCTGGATTGAATCTCTTGTATTGAAATATTGCTCATTTGCCCATAAGAAAGAAGAACAGGCATTAGTATTATAAAGCCAATAAATTTATTCCTGCCGATTCATTAGATATAAATGTTTTGTATTTTTGTACAAAAGGAAATAATCAATATAGTAATTACCCAATGAAACAAAGACGAATAGTTTTCGCAATTGGTATCACAGAAATGGGATATATAATATAGAAAAGCTTTGTGCCAAGGTATTCAAATAAGGCAAAGGCCATTATACGTGATGTTTTTTGTTTTTCGCAAATTCCGCCAAAAACTATGAGAAAGTAAGTGCAAAAAGCCCCCAATAATATGCTAAGACCTTAATTTATAGGACTGTGTAAATTCGAATAAATCCATCCATTGATCACATTCACTGCTTGAAATCCATAAAATGAAATAATATAATAAAAGATCACAGCCAGGGTTAAAAACGAGCTTAAGAAATTCCCTTGTTTGCTTGTAATAAATAAGTGGCGAGTAGCGTAAAATACCAACAAAACATAGGAGACATAATCGCATTATAATATTCCAAACACCAATCTGATAGTATTCGCTGGTGTTTACTGGACAGGTAACTTTTCCCCGCAGTTCACTTAATTCATAAAGCCGCGACAACATAAAAAAGAAGTAATAAACAAGACTAATTTAAAACTATAATGATACAACCTAATTGTTGATTTTTTTATTTTTTTTTAAATATACATGAATGGAAGTCCGAGACAAAACACATAAGGTATAAGTTAATGGTCCAAATATTACTTAATTTTCTAATATCGTAATTTTCCAAGGTAATTTTGGGTGTTTCCTTTGGCCCTCTTGGCGAAATAACGAGAAGCGGAATCCAAGTATAATTTGATTCCAAATAAGTAGTTATTTCTATCCTGAAACTGCAAAATATATTATTAGCCTAAATGATGGGAAATGGACTTGGAGATTAAATTGTCAGTAAGTGTTTCCTTGATGTAATTGTGGAGGAATACCTATGCTTTAAAAATCAATCCAGTAACATGAATCCAAAAGCGGATATTATCCAGTTAATGAAGGTTAGAAAAATTAATATTAAAGTAAGGGATAATCCTTGTTCCACTTATTTCCGGAAACGTATCTACCATAAACCCACGACCCAGTCCTCAAAAATGCTCAATACGGCTAATTCATCATGGGATAAGAAATAGTTTTTCAGTAAATAGGCACATTTTTAGATCCGCCCAATCAAAATAAATAAAGGTGGCCTCTCCCGCCCACAACAGCGGTCACCCATTTCCGTCTAGTTGAACAGGTACAGCAATGGTATAAGACTAAGACCAAACCAATAAATAAAATAAAAACAAATTTCACATCAGCCAATTTTTGACGATAGATTAAAATACCTACGGCAAAGTGTATTAACGCGTTTTCCTAAAGTAAATAATCGCAAGAGTTGTCTCCTGTCTCAATGACTGCTTTTAGAATGGCATAACCCAACCCATAAAAAATAATTGAATTCACAACAGGGTATTACATCCGTAATCCCAAATTTTTCTTTTCTGAGTAGTTTGTAGCTAAAAAGGCAATAAAATATAATGAAAAAATAGGCTTAACAGTCAAGGCTATTCCCGAATGGTCCTCCATTTTATAATTTATCAAGGTACCCGAAAAAAAGGAACATGAAGCCATGTTAAACCAAAAGACGAATAGTATAACCGTTTCTCAATATTTTTTAAAGGCGATAATTAGTATCCCTAATATTGATGATCACCCATAATAAACTAAAAAGAACCCTCACTTCCCTGAACCTTCACGTCAACAAAAATGGGATGGCGTATGCCTCTACCAAAGCCGAATAAGGGCAATGACCTGCCTATTAAATAAATTTTAAGGCAAGCCAGCGACTGTAAAAAACAGAAAAACAACCATAATTGGGCAAAAGGCCAATGAGTTAGGGAAAAGTGGCTAGAAACTAATAGGCCGCAAATGTTTTATAAAAAATACAAAATGGCCATGGCGCACTTAACCAATACAGCACTATAGTTTTTTGCGTATTTTACTTTTAATTTTATTCCAAAACCCCAAGAGTCCAAGCTCCGGCCAAAATAGCCCTAAAATTATTCTTTCAGTGGACTTATAGATCATGTTCAATAGTGGTATTTTGCCCCAATGGCTACCCCAATTTACAGTAAATAACAATACCTATTTTATTGATACAGGGTTTTCACCTATGAATTTTTTCAAGATCGATTTTAATTTTGGGTGTTTTTTTGTCTTGGTAGTTCCTTTCCAGCATTGGGTGTTTTTCTGCTGAGAAACTACTGGTGAAGTTGCATCCTTTTTTCAGTCAATTCTTTGCCCGCCTTGCACTGGGGGCATAGAAGAAATTACTTCTGGGAGGCTTGCATCTTCCTTTTGGATCCTCTTAAAGGAATGAATATCTGTGCGTAAATTTTATTTTCCTTTGAAAATTCGTCCTGTCTCCTTAACAATAGTTTTCGAGCTTTCTAAAAGGAGATTTAATTTGCTTCTGGGAAGTCCTTGCCATTATATGTTGGTTAGCTTTTGTCAAAAATATATAAATATCCTGGTTAAACTAATTGGTAAAATATTAATTAAACTCTGGATTGCCTTCAATACAACGTTCTTTTTGGCTTGTATTTTATCTATGGGACAACTATCTATAGGGCAAGCTATAATCAAGTTGTCGCAGTAATCTAATTTAATGAGGAAAAATTTGGCTGCAAGGGGCTATTTAAAATAGATACTCATTTTTTTAAATAGCCTTGGCACATTATTAGGCCAATATTATTGCTACTATCTTTTGTCCCTCTGCAGTGGGGGTGTATGCCAATCTGCCTGAATTCAGATCGGTTTCCAGCTACATCTTCCAAAAGAAATGGGATTAGGACAATATTATACTGTTGTGCCAAGTGAAGGAAATATATCCCTTCAATTCCTGCAGTATATTCCTGCCCATAATTGGGAGGAATTTGCCATTCCCGCCAAAAATTAATGGTCGTCATTTTGGGTTTTTATGGTGTACCAACATTATATTTCCTCCAAGTTTTTTACGCGTTTCCTCCAAGGGAATACCACGTAAGCCCATCATTTGCACCAAGTTCCAATACAAATACATCTATATCTTGAATTTAACACCCAACTGATCCTATTTTTACCACTTGCGTAGTTTCACCACTTAAACCTGCATTTATTACATTGTAGGGCAATTGCAATGAATCTATTTGCCCTTGGAATCAATGCAGGAAACGGCCTCATTGGGGTCGAGCCCCATTTCCGGCAAGTTAACTGTTTCCAAAAACAAAATGACCTTCTTTTTCAGTCGTGGTCCCAACAAACGTTTCAGATCCATTTTTCCCTTTTTCTTCGAATCGATTTTTTGGTTCCCAAGATTCCCCGGAAAGACGCGGCAAAAAATGATTAATAAAATAAGAATAAATCTTAACAGGTTGCCCATGAAATATTGGATTAAATCAAATCATTTCTGTTTAATTTTGCCTTCTTACAGCAAAACCGCGAAAATAGATATTATAATGGCAAAAGATATTAAACGTAGACAATTTAGGGAAATCTATAGTAGTGGTTCCAAAAAAACTTAACCGGTTTGGCCAAGATATTAGCTTCGATGTGGAAGAAGGGAATTCCTTTTTTCCATTGTTGGGCCTTCCGTAGTGAAAAACTACTTATTGGGTTTATTGTGCAGGTTTTGGGGACGCAACCTGAATTCTGGTAACCCCGTAACCTTAATGTGGTACCTGAGCTGAGTAGTTTTAAGCGAAGATGAAAAGAGCAATATTCAAGAAAAATAGAATGTCGGTTTTTTGTCTTTCAAGATTTTCAAATTATTGCCTACCCTTACTGCTTTTGGAGAATGTTGCCAATTCCATTGGAATTAAGGGGGGATTAAAATGCTATGAAATGGAAAGGACTATTGGGACAAGGTGGGGCTTTACAAATTCGTTTCCACCATTATCCCTCACAACTCTCTGTGTGGCAAACAACGCGTAGCCTTGGCAAGGGCATTTTTCTAATAATCCAATCAATACTTTTTGCCGATGAACCATACGGGTAATTTAGATGCGGAAGACCGGGGAGAAGGTAATAACAACTACTTTTCAGCTCCATGAGGATGCGGGAACTACCTTGGTCCATTATAACGCATGATTTGGAATTGGCGGCTAAAACCCACACATTTTGAAGGTTAAAAGGGGGTAAAAATTGTTACCACCCAGAATACAAACTTTTTTGCCTTGTGAAGAACCTAAATAAATACTTCGAAGGCTGGGGTTAGATGGCTTCTAAAGATGGCATGGCGCGAATGGAAAAGCCAGTAAGAAGAAAACTATTTCTTTTTATGGCCCTCAATTATTATGGGGATTGCTGCAGTTGTTTTCTTATCCAATTCCTTTGGAAGATAATTCTAAAAAAAATATTGCAGCACAGTCCAAATCTTTATGGGGGCAGATTTTTATAGTGGATAGCGAAATCCACCAAATGAAAAGGTTTTAAAGAATAATGGACTCCCTTGGAGGTCCAAAATGCCAAGAAATAAACCTTCCCTTCCATGGCCGCGTTTCCGGAAAACAGGAACCTCTAAATTGGTTCAAGTTTCGCGGAATTGAAGGTGATTTCCATTTTAATGGTGTTTTGGGAGAACCGTACCGGTGTCCAGCAGAAAATAACTACCACAGAAGGGTGCCGGCTTTGGTGGATTGCCACAGTCATGCTACAATATTGAACCTACAGGTCGGAGATAGCTATTAAGGTTGTGAAATAAACCTTTCCAATTGGCAGGTTTCTTTAAAAATCCATGCAGGGAGTTCGGGCCTAAATTTAAGTACTATAGCTCCTCCTGTAAGTAATTCCGTATAGATTTATCCAAGAAAACAGGAATTGATCAGAAGGGTAGTAGGTTGGACTATGAAAATTCTAATTTTGGCCCCAAGCCCATGCGGACCTTGAGGTTCTTGAAGAAAAATTAGTATCCTGTATTGGGATGCCGAAGGTGCGGTTTTGGATACCATACTTCTTACGAGTGCCAATCTGGGAAGGAGATATGGGAATTTTGGTAAGTTTCTTATCTAGTTGGCCTTTATCGCCTTCTTTGGGCTGTTATAGGAAATTGGCAAAGTGCTATCACAATATTTACATAAAGGAAAAGTACGATCGGTAGCTGTTTTAAAACATGTTTAGGGGCAACCAAACAAGCAAACTTTTTAATTTATTTATTACAAATCGGGGCGCTAGGATTACTGTGGAGGAATTAATCGGTACATCCCTGCAAGTTGGTTTAGATTCTACAGCAGTTTTAATTTCCTATGGTTTTTTTAGGGGATTTGCTAACGGTAGATGTACAAAATATCCTGCACCAAAAGCAATTGCAATGGGACTTTTGTTGGGCCTCTTTTATGTCCATACTATTTGCTCTTACCCTTTAATGAGTATCTGTATGTATCTCCCGTTACAGGCTTTAAAGGGTACAGGAAGTGGGACCGGTTTCCCAAGCATAAGAAAGGATTAGCCTTGGGTCTCTTTGGGGATTTTGGCCTTTTTATTCTTTTTTCCCTTTGTTATTAAAGGAATTGGAAGGTATCGGCAGCCTTTGTAGCGGAATTTTAGTACCTTTGTTATATGGCGGGTTTGTCTGCAGGAGTTATGAAAAATCATAAAAAAATCTTTCCTACTTCCTGAGTTTTACTGCGCGTCACATAGCTTATTAAACTTATTTAGGGCCACAAAACCCAAACCCCTCACCTTGGTAACTAGCTATCGTATTGGAACCGTTTTTTGATAATCAGCAACCCTTTAATTTCAGCCTAAAGATTTTTCTGTTAGCCAAGGTCGGCTATGGGACTAGACGCAATAGTCCCAATATGAATCCTTTTTGGATATTCAAACGGAACAGAAAGAGGCCGTTGCATACTTATTTTAAGCTTGGGGGGACATTTCCCCTTGTTTGACCAATATAACCTAATTATTAACGAATGAGGGTCAATAGTATAAAAGGAACGGCGGTAAAATTCATTAGAAAGTTATATCTATCTCCTCATAAAATTCTGGATTTTGGAATCATGAATTTAGGGTAAACTATTAGGGATAGTCTCAATTGCATCCGAGAAATTGAAGCAGGAGAGTGGGGTTGTCCCAAGTGAACTTCAAAGAAAAAATACCAATTTCCATAGCGACAATTTTGCTAGGATGGCTAAGGTAGAGGGTTTGGGTTGGACAAAATTATTCTTTAATGTACAAGGGGTAATTATGATACTGTAGTAGCCAAACATAAGAACGGTGGCTGGGGTCGGGATGCAACTAAATTTTTCCAATTGTTTTCCCCCTTGGGTATTTTGGAAGAGCCCCTTCAATTCACAGTGCTTACCACCAGGTGCTGATGAAAATGCTCGGCATCACTTCAGAAAGAATTGGAAGCAAATTTTCCGCATGTATCCATTCTGGACATTAGAACAGATTTGGTTGTAATAGAAAATTTGTTGAACAAGATTCCTGGATCATTAATTTTTATGGCTTTTTTAGTATCCTTAACTGGAATAATAGTGCTTTTTAGGGGCGGTGAAGGACTCAGTTAAATATCAGCGAATACGGGAAAAGGTAACTTTTACGGCCATCGGTGGCAAGAGTGGACAAATACTAAATAGTGGCCCTGGAAGTATCTTGTATTTGGGTTAAATTTTAGAGGGCTAATCTGGAATCTTGTTATCACTGGGTGAGCAGTCAATTGCTAGCTTTATTCGTGTTCGAAACGCCCGCATTTTAACACGCACATTATTTCCATTTTTGGTGCTGTTCCCCGGAATACTGTGCGCTTGTTTTAACTAATATGGCGCTTGGAATAGCATAGGAAAGTTTATAAAAAGTCCTCCCCCTTAGAGGTATTGCGAAAGGAAGGGAGATAGGCCCGACGGCATATTCATTTATTTTTGTAAAAATACGGCAGTAATTCTGTGGTTCTATTAAGGAAATTATCCTTTATTTATCCTTTTCATAAGTAGGTAGAGGTCATTAGCTTTTACCTAGGTCCGTTTTAAAATTTTAGTTTCTATGTTTCAAAATATTCAAGTTGCCATTTTTTGGGTTTTTTTTTGAGCTGTTTTGTTGGTGGGGTTTTGTCCAAGAGGGTAAACACGAAACCACGTTGTCCCCTAACTTTATACCATGGTGATACAATCTTTTTCCTTAAGAACATTTTTAGGAAATACAAATTGACCTAGTTGTTTGAACCCTGGCGAGAGTTTTTATTAACAATAAGATCAACTTCATCAGAATCTTTCTTCCAAAGGTGGTTGTTTCCCCCTTTAATATTTCTTTTCCACAGGGTAACGAATTGCCAATTTTTTTTTTGAGTGATTTTATTCTTCTAAGATTTTAATGTTCAGGGTATTTTAAGAGAAAGGAAACTGCCTCGTATTCTTTGCTTTCCTTGTCCAATACAAAAGTTTGATCTTTAAGGCCACAAGGTGGCATAGAACTTTCTTCCACAATAAGGGTGAAATCTGAAATTTGATGTATTTTCCATTTCTCTATAAATCTACTGCAAATGTGATAACTAAGTACTTATTTTTCAAGTATTACAATACTATTATCCGCAATTTTAAGCCCTCTTTCGGCTTCCCAACCATGATCTATATATTCATAGAAAATCATTAACCCCTTCACCTTATTTTTGACAAAGCCTTCTTTGGTATTGTGGCCTTCTGCCTTTCCATTCCGTTTCCAAGCAATAGAACCAACCAGTTAAGAAATGAAAATCGGTCGTTGATGAATCCGTATTCCTTCCAATGAATATGCCAACTTGTAAGACTAATTTTAAATATGGTTTTCCATTATTCTTAAAATCATCCTGAAGCATTACTGGCGGTTCTACCTTCCTTCACCTCCATTTAATTTGCAAATAGGTAGCAAATCATTGGAATATGGGTGGTGATGACAATGGGGCGTAAGAATTTATCCACTTTTTTCAATAATCCTCCTACGCACTGCAGTTGTTCTTGGTGAAAGAATCCTTTAATATCTTTTGTTTTCTGTTACGAGTTCCAAAGGAAATTCAAGGTTATAAATGCCATCCTTTTAGATCAAAAGAAGTTAGTACGTTTTTCCAAAATGTTCTTTTCCCACATTCCATATTATAATCAGGATGATCTTCCGATTCCCGGACTTTCTTCATAGATAGCGAACAAGTGCGTGATTTCCTATACATATTATAGACCGGCAGATTTTTAAACCCCTTTACTCATGTCTTTTGTACAAACGGTAAAGAAGTGATTCGCTTTGTTCGTAATTACCGCGCATAGTATCATAAACAAGATTCTCCGGCCTGTAATCACAAAATCGGGGTTCAATTCATTTACCTTATCAATGGCCATTTGAAAATTCCTTTTGGCGGTTCATTTCAGGTTTTATATGGATATCCGTTAAGAATGCAAATTCAGGAATCTTCATGATTTTCCTTCTTCTAATTGCTTTTCTTTTGAAGATTGACAGGAAATTTGTGTAAACGGCATAGCCGACCGCTGCCAATCCTGATTTAAGCAAAACATTTCCTTCTTACTGTCAATCTTTAAAATCTTTTTTTCCTCATAACCTATTCTTTCCTAAGTTACTTGATTAATTATCCAATCTCGGATACTTGAGCGGCCCCCTTTCTCCTCACCACAGTCATTTCCAGTTCCAAAACTCCGTCCTGTAATGCTTTCAGTTGGAATTTTAAACTCATAAATGGGTTTGCACTCCAGTCCTTGGATGAAGTCGTGCACAGGTTAATTCTCTGCAGGTCAGTTTTATTTTTGGAAAACGAAAACGCCCGTATAAAGCCACTTTAATGACATTTATGGAACCTTTTTGGGGTCCAACCATTTATAGAACCCATTTTGAAGGCTCGTCATATAAGGTGGGTTACTTGGTTCAATCCAGATAATGGCGTTGTAATGCCCGTCAAAACGCTATAGCCGTAATCTCGTGTACCCCATTCTTTCCCCTTTAAGTCCTAACCCAAACTTACCCCTTTGGGCGAATTCAACCCCTCCCGGGTCCTCCGATAACTATGATTGGAAACTACCCGGTTCAACTTCTTGGTTGTAGCCAAAATTTGTCCATAGTACCTCGCTCCCGGGACCGGGGTTTGTTTGCGTTGTAGCAAATCATTTATAGAAACCAATTTTCAGCCTCGCTTCCATTTTTTTTCAATCGTAAAAAGTTGATATAAACCAGCACATTCCATCATTCAACGGCACATCTTATATTATCAATAATTTTCTCTTCTCCTGCGGCAAAGTGCTTTTTTCTACCGTTAATTGGGGCGCCAATACTCTCAATAAAATCATCGGCCAAGGACAGGCATCTTATTTTTTTCATTGGGCCATAATAGGTTTTTCCTTTTTTTTGCCTTATACAATAATATTTTTTGCCTTTTCTATAGCGCTAATTGGGCCTATAGTTTTGGCTGTTGACAATATTTCCGAGCTTGTTGTTCCAATTCCGTCTCGTATATCAAATCTCTGTATTGATAAGCATCAAAATAGGCTCTAATAAGGCCCCCAATTTGGAAACGGAAAATTTTAAAACTTCTTGGGATCACTCTTTTTTCCAAATCCTGCCATTGTTGTAAAAGTGGTTAATTACACCATCATTATTTAGTAGTGGGCCTTGAATATTTCTTTCCAATGGGCCGATTAAAACACTAAAACAGTTTCGGTATATTTTTTTGGTCCGATAAAATAGCGCGAATAATCTCGTAAGGGTTTCCATACCGGTTTCCGGATCCCCAATCCTGATCGCTCCATATTAAATTTTATTAACGTCATCGTTGTTCCTTCAGAGTAGCCTAATACTCCTTGTGGCAAATTGGTCAAAGGCAATTAAAAAAAAAAATGTTATTTTTTAATTTTTTTGGGTCTCGTGCGGTGGGTTGATGGATTTCCTCTCCCTAAGGTTTAATGGCATCATGCCAAATCCCAGTTGGAAATTGGGTATTGACTACTTAGGTTATGGTAATGTGGGTATCGCTTATTGGAATTCCCAGGGTTAATGGCGTTCTGCAATTTCTTTTTATAGGGGTTTTATCCACAGGGCGAAAAAACCACGCCTCCCAGCCAGGGGATAATTTTTTGTTGATATGTTCATAAAAGGAATCTAAACAAGCTTTAGTTGGTCTGAAAACCTTGTTGGAGAAACCCATATTTTTTGGCATTTGGATGGTATCATGCAACACTTCGGCTTCTATTTTAACCAATTAAACAATTCATCAGGCTACCAAATCCCGCAGGATCTCCCCCCGGAACAAATAGAGCGTCCAAACGCGGAATGGCTTTGAATACTTTTCGCCTGCTCTTCAATTTCCCTTTTAAGGAATCTGGATTTGTATAGTCCGATCCCAAATTGGGATAATAAACCACATCCAAGACATCCAATAACCATATTTATCACAATATTTTTGGGATTGCTCCACATCCCCTTTCAATGGCGGGAAATTTTCATGTGACATTTGTGAAATCATCATCGGTACGGGAGGCATTTATTTTCAAATACTTATTGGCAACCGAATGCCTATCACGAATGTAGTTGTCATATTGCTGTACGAAAATGCATCGTACGCATTAGTTTTTGGTCCTGTATGCCCATTTGATGGCCTGCGGATAGGAAATCTAGGGGGTAGAGGCGATATTCAAATCGTTGGCAAGTAAAATTGTGTCCAGGATATATTTCCAATTTTCTCAAGAGTTTTTCCAATGCAATAATACTCCTGAATCGTGACCTACAACCAGGACCACATTCTCCTTTGGCCAACACTGCTATTTTATAACCCCTCCGCATTTATGGCTGGCATGGTGCCCAAGTGCTTGTTGGTAGTCCGTTGGGAATTTATTCAATCCCCTTCAAGTCCCAATAACAATACGGTTTAGTAATTGCTTAGGGAATTTGCCACCTTGTTTAACATTATCCCACTCCTTTTTTCCGATTTCCTCTTGTAATAGGGATATGGCGTTCAATACTAGGGGTCCCTTTTTTTTCCAGACAGCAATAATTTTAGATTGACTCAAGTCTATCGTTTTGCCCAGAGAGGGAAAGATGGATTAAGACGCAAACAAGCAAAGTAATTATTTAAGAAATAGGTTTTAAAGTATGTATTTCAATATAAATCTCTATAATATATTTAATAATCATAGTAATTCTAAGTAATCGAAGCATGATTTATATAATATCGCCCAATTCGCTAACCCTCGGATAAACTCTGGCTATCTCCTACGCAATCTTTTATAATATTCATATCCTCGGAGGTTTTTGACTAATAGCGAAAGGTCGGAACTGTGTAAAGACTATGTTAGCCCCTTCCCTTTATCCATTTAATCTGATAATTTGGATGTGCGGGAAAATGTATTCCGGGCGGGCAATACCTTTACTTCTTGCCTTGTTTTATGATTTTCCTTTACCGTTTTTTTCAAAAATCGGGATGTTCAATATTGGTTCGGGCAACCCCATATTTATAGAAAGATCATGTTGGTCCTATAATAATGCATCAATCCTGGAACACTGAGGAGTTCGTCCAAACGCTCCAACCGCAATGATACTTTCTATGTTTAATCAAGCCAAACTATCTTGGGTATGAATGGGGTCCAGATAGGTTTTTCAATTCAACTGATAATTCCTTCCTTACCAAGAAGCACCTTTTGTAATCGCTACTCCTTTCAGAGGCTGGTATTTGTTGCCCGCACCATTTGTTGTATCTGCCCTATATTTTCAATATAAGGGCCAAGCACTTCCACCGCACAAGAATCTTTGGGGCCATAACATGCTGCATAAGGGTCCCCAGGACTAGGTATACGGACAAATTGGAGACAAAACCATGAGCAGTATACACCTGAACAAAAAGTGAGTTCGTTCTGTCCATGGAAATATGTTCCTATCCAAAAAAACAAAATCCAATCGCTACCTTTTACAAAACCTTGGACCAAATAGGAGAGGTAGATAAAATACAGGTGCCATAAATATTTTTGTTTGTCGCGTAATTTCTGCTTTCAGGGTTGATTGCATGGTTGTTATTTTAGTGTTCGTTTTTGGGCTTTATAATTTTTATTGTTCAACCACATTAAATTGGGTTACCTTTTAAAAAGCTTCCAAAATTTTCCAGGGCCGTATTCAACAATCTAATTTCGAGATTCCTTTTGGAGGCCCAAGCAATGTGAGGTGTTTATTATGCAAGTTGTCGGCTTTTTAACAACTCATTGTTTTTATCCTATAAGGTTCTTTGGAACCCACTCGATTGCTGCACGGGAAATTTTGCCATTATCCAATGCCTCTTTTAAGTCCCTTTTCCATTAATCAATTGCCCCCTGGAGGGATTAATGACATGGTAACCCTCCTTCAATTTTGGAAATGTTTGGTAGCGTTATGATGCCTTCGGTTTCTGGAAGTTAAGGGGCAATGTAGGCTTACACATCTGATAGCTAAAGTTCATACCCATCATCCACCTGCTTACAGCTAACTTGTCTCTAATCTGGCCTCTTTCTACTACCCTGATGTCAAAATATTCATTCCAAATGCTTTGGGCCAATTTCGCCAGTGGCTTGCAATTCTCCCAAAACCAATAATTCCCATGGTTTTCCGTCAGTTCCATGAGCCGGTAGTTTTCCAAAAACAAAAGTCCTTGCTTTAGACGCAGTCACCCTGCTTACAGCCCGATAGTCTCCTAACATGAATGGCCCATTTCCAAGAGCAAGGCCATTGTCAATTGTGCCACGGCAAGTGGTGCCATAACTGGGTCAACATTGGTAACTACATACTAATTCCTTTTGCGGCTACAACATCAACATACATTGAAACCCTGTGGCCAAAACGCCAATATATTATCAAGCGATGCGCTTTCTCCAATACTTTTTGCAAAGGCCGTTTTTGTTGGTAAAAAACAATCTCTGCGTCACTAATAGCTCAATTATTATATCATCCTTATAACTCGGTTTCGGTCATGTTACGGTAAGCGCCCCAAAGTCTTTTAATTTCCCTCCAGCTCAAATCTCCAAGGATTTAAAGTATATCCTCCTAGAAAATAACATTTCATAAATCAAAATTTATTTTCCTTTTAAAGAACCTCAATATTATAACTAACATTAAAACTGAAATCTATAAGGTCTCAATTAATGGTTGCCATCGACAAACCCTGTAATAGTAAGTCTGATTTTTTAAAAGTGTACAAATATTTACTTGAATTCAAAAATCAATTAATACACATCGAAACATAATGGTTTTTTAAAACTTAATATAATTATTTGTTTCGATTCAAATGAAAAATAGTGAACTAATGATTCAGTATAGCGCTTATGGAGCATAATGGGTAATATACTTTCTGAAAAAATTGGAATTAGGGTATCAATGCGGCCTAATTTTTTTACATTCCATGTTTCTTTCTTTTTTTTACCTCATTAAATTTAAAAGGAACATAGGGGCCAATTCCCTAAAAAACCCTAGGAGCTTCTTTAACAAATATAGTAGTACCATAAGCGTTTATAGCCTATAATTTAATCTATTTAAGATCATATTTTGGGACCTTTCAGAATTATAAAATTGGTAACCATCATACTTTTCCAATTTGAATAGACAGTCCTTTATTTGTGGCTTCTGATAATTCAGTCGGAACAATACCAAATTTTATTGGGGAAGGATTTTGCATTCTAATGACCGATTGAAATAATCAGATCTTGAAGAAATCACATTTATCAAATTAAACGGGTTTATTATAGTGCTATTGCAAGGGTAGGAACTCCCTATTTTTTTAAAGTGGTTTTTTAAGAATTTCCGCTATAGAAAATTCAACTCATAAATCTAATTTTTCCATTGAGTAAGGTACTTATTTACATGTTTTTTGGCCGTTTTTGCCCATATACTCCTATAGTCAGGCCTTAAGAGGTATAAGACAATTGGAGATGTGTATTATTAGATTCCCCCATTGACGATCCAAAACGGGACCTACATGAAACAGAATGCCCTCATGGATATTTATTACCCGGAGGATAAACCAAAAGCTCCTGTGTTATCTGGTTTCATGGAGGGGGGTTAACGAGGCTGTAAAAGGAAATTCCATCAGCCTTAAAAAATAAAAGGATTTTGCGTGATAGGAGTAGGGTAACAGACTTTCCCCTAATGTAAAAGCCGAAACCTGTATTGCCAGATTGCTACGGCTAGCATCGGCTTGGGTATTTTAAAATATAACACCGCTTTAATGGTGACGCAAAATCAGAATATTTTTTTCAGGCCATTCCGCGGGGGGAGTACTTGGCCTTATGTCCGTTTATGGAACAAAAGTTGGTTAAAGAAATACAATTTGATTCGATAAGGTAGCTGGACGGTTCCTTTTAGTGGTCATACATAACTCATTTTACGATAAGAAAAGGAACTGGAATTCCTGGGGAGCAGCCTATAATAGATAAATGGGCACCTATTTCATGTACGTTTCAGAAATACACCTCCAACACTGTTGATCACCGGGATCGTGAAAAAGAGGATGCTGGGGCGTTAATGAAGAAGAATGCCTATTTCTATAGGATGATGAACGGTAGTAGGAACACTAGATATCACCCCTTTACGAAATGGACGGCTATGGACACAATATGACCGAAACCGGCCTTTCCTTGCTAGTGGATTTTTTGTAAGTTAAAATCGAAAGAGAATTAGAAAGAAAGTTCATTCTGAACTTTTGCCCTGGATTAAATTTAAAATAACCCTCTAAAGGGATTGCATAAAGGATAAAATCATAATAAAGAATGTTTAATTTATGATTGGACAATATATATATGTTTTTGGGTGAATAATAGGCTATAAAACAGCTTGTAGTATACCCTATATTTGTAAAGAGCAACACCAAATGTTTAAAAAAAATCAAATAAGTTAATAATGAAAATAATCGTAATTGCCCCGACTCCCTTTAAGGAATGTTTTATCACAGCGAGGGAAGTGGCAATCCAAATAGCTAAGGGAATACGAAAGATTACCCCCATAGCAGAAATACAATGATAATCCCGTTTCCGACGGTGGTGAAGAGTGCTGGAGCTATCATGACAGGTGCTCTGGAGGAACAGAGTGTCCGTATCTGTACAAAAGATCCACTTATGCCGAAAAATTCTGCTGATACGGAATTTTTAAGGATAGAAAACCGCAGTCATAGAAGATGGCCAAAGCCTCTGGGATTGGAATTACTAAAGAAGGATGAAAAAAAATCCCTA
>Ga0163217_1000471_pt1 | contig 21222 bp, 16 predicted proteins | sample SynspAceP_FD_185933 | JGI IMG/M metagenome (GOLD analysis project Ga0163217, IMG submission 185933) | Saline lake microbial communities from Ace Lake in Antarctica - Synechococcus sp. Ace-P (PacBio error correction) | ecosystem: Environmental > Aquatic > Non-marine Saline and Alkaline > Saline ...
AGAGAGATGCAACGACTTACTTGTTTGTACGCAGCTGACCTCAATTTTCCCCCTTTCAAAGGAAAAATTAAAAAAAAAAAAAATTTATTTTTCCTCCAAACCGGCCAAAAAAAATTAAAACCTTTAAATTCCAAAACCCTTTTTTTTTCGATTTTTTTTTTCTACTTCAGTGGTAAAAGTCCCCAACTTTTTGGCCCTCTATTTTGGGTTTTTTATCGAGATATGTTGGTTTCCTGTTAGCTTTATCTTGCAAAAAAGGTTTTTTAATAGTGATGGTTTAGAGATCTTCGGTCAGAAGTTTTTCGTTTTAAGTTTGTTTTTTTTTGGATTAAATTCCAACATCAATTAATATTCATACCCTAAAAAAATTGAGTAAAACTTTTAAAAATTTAAGCATCACTATAAAATACATAGAAAATGAATAAAGTTAGAAAATAGGAATTAAAATGGATCATTGGGTGTAATCGGCAAACGAGTAGCTATATCCTCTTGCCCCTTTACAAAAGCGATTAAAAATGGAATTAATAAGGCACGTTTTGTGATTGTATCTCAGATTGGCGAATAAAAGATGGCCGTTGAAAACAAGAAAGCTGTTTTTCGCTATTTGATGAATAACTATAAGAAACCAAATGACTGCTGCAGGTATTCCATTCAGAGGAAAATTTGGAACTGATTTTTTAATAGCCGATTCAGATCTTATTGTAGACTGTAACTCTCAAAAATGTTGCTGGCTAAGAAACTTAGAGGAAATACAAAACAGCAAAAATCGAAAAAATTCATTTGTTCCATTGGGAGGAGAAACAACATGAAGTAACAGGACATTCTTTTTAGTGCAGAGAAATAATTAAGAATCTGCCATGGTTAGATGCTACAAGAGTAGTTTTCCTGAAATTACAAACGTCCATTCTCGTACCGCTTACTGCTATTGAAAAAAAGCAGGTTTTGCTGAAGAAAAAGAGAGAACCTCTTTTACGAAGAGCTACAGAACCGCATGGGAAAGCCATTTGGGTGGCATGCATGAATATCCGTTAGGGTTCCGAGAAAAGAATTCCAAGTCGATACAAGGAACGCTGACTGCAAAGAAAACGGTAGATGCTGATCTTGGATGTTATTACTACTGGGCCGGAAATGGTGCCTCGAACACTAAGTCACTTGCATTATTGGAAATGTGCATTGACCATAAAAGCCTCCAAAGAAGAAGTACTTGGCGGCATTTTAAAACCTTCACGAGAATTAAATTAATTAATTAAGAAAGAGGTTTAAACAGCCAATAATACCATTAAAGGAATGGATGCTTTTCTATAGGCAGACCTACGGAGATATGTATGGAAGTGGCAACTTTGGCAGATATGCTAAAGGTATAGATGATGAATTGTTTTACGCTTATGTGGTAGATAACCAGGCCTATAGTTATTCCTGAAACGATCGATGCAATATAGAGCTAATTAACAGGGATTGAAAAGAGTGCAGAAAAGCTCAATCAAAAAAAGACTAATGAATCTTAAATGTATTAAAAATGAAAAATCGCATACACGGAATACTTCCTATTAAGCCTTTTTCTATTTTCTTTCTAAGTGAACCTAAAGCTCAGACCTCTATTTATGGAACAAAAATAAGCGGTACTTGTCCATCTTGCAGTGCGACTCAATTAGTGTTGAGTTAAATGTGAAATATTTTTATAATCTGAGCAGTAAAAAAAAGGGACTACTACGGATGCTAATGGCTATTTTGAAATTAAAAATGAATAAGTGAGGATACTAATTCTGTCAAACCGTCAGCATCAGGAAAAACACTAATTATTATTTAACAGTAGGAGCTGTTCTGACAAAAAATAAATATTGAATTACATACAAGATTACGGTTTTTACTTAGAAGGTGGTCAACATTATGGGCTATACATCCTATCCTTACCACAGTTTAAAAGAGAAGAATTACTTCAATTGGGATCTGTCTGAAAATAAATGGTTTCATTGCCTATCCGTTTAATTGAATAAAATAATGCTTCGTCAATATTGCTTCGGGAGATGGAGCTTTTGAGATAAAAGGAACCCTTGACCTATTTGAGAGAAAAGATCGGAAAACTAAAAGAAAAAGTTCCGTTTTATAATAGACCTTAAATAATAAACATGTTTGACACAGAACTGAAGACTTTAACTTCCTTGATAGCTACCTGCAAAAAAAATGGTAAGAAGGAAAAACTATGGCCTAAACAGTAATTTATTGCCTTAATTCTTAGCGTTTGGTTTGGGTTTATTGTTAAGTCCTCAAAAATGGGTTGGGTAAAACAAAACTACGGCCGATATCTTTACGCAATTGGTTGGCATTGCCCCCGGTATGTCTATTCCTGAAGTTGGTTCCAAATATGATCTATGATCCCACTAATTGTTGCTTTATAAATTAATTGGTATTGCGAGCAACGTACAAAGGAGAATTGAAAAAGATGGGAGGATAAAGGCTATATTGTTGTATTTTGTTTCAACTACTGTTTTTCTGTAACCAATAGGTTGTTTGTGCTATCCATCTTTTAGACCGGGAAGGTTTCCGTACACGAACATAGCAATTGAGGAACATGCAAGCGGCTCTTTCTTTAGGTATATGAAAATGCGAACTGTCATTTAAAATGAATGATGTTCCCAAACATGATCTCTAACCTTCTTCCGGAAAAACCCTTTGGCGATCGATGGGTAAAGTGGAGAAATGCTCAGCATAGTGATCTTTCAGTATTATTGCGCATCGCAGTACTTTCTCTTCCAATCAACTTTTGAGACCCAGTATAAGTTGCTATTAGGGGGGCCAGTTTCAAGAAAATTTGTATGAATCGTAGTTATAATATGGGCCCGATGTTATTGTTCCTGTTGCAAGTGTTTGGCTTATGGCTCAATAACTTCAGTGTTTGGTCTTAGCTCTTGGCAGGTTAGGTTATTATGTACTGGTTGTGCTTCTTGGATTTATTAATACTGGTTGGGATTTATTTACTAATTGCCGCCCTCGTTAAGGTAAAACGAATCCCTTTAGCTTTGAAAAAAGATCAAAGACGTTCACCTATTGGCATTTCTCTACACAAGTTCAAGTCAGCAGTAATGCGCTCTTTCTCCAAACTGCTGAGGAGGATTTAAAAATTGGACACCTCTAATCAGCAACTTCATTATTCCCATTGGTGCCTACAGTTAATATGGATGGAACGGCTCTCTATCAAACATAACGACTTTGGTTATCGCTACAAAGCTTATGGCTTAGAAATAGCATCCGAAATATTATTGTAATTACATACAATTGTTGCATGCATCTATGTAACGCCTGCTATTTCCTGGGAGGTGGTGTTGTTTTCTCGCTTCGGTATTAAGTAGTTCAGGCATTCCTGCCGAAGGCATATAATCATTATTGTGTTATGAGCGATTATAGGAAATGTTTAGAAAACAGCGGTAAATGTTTACAGAAGACCTTAACGGCTTGTGTAGTTTTTGGATCGTTCTATGGAAAAAATAATTTTAGTAATTAAATATGAATATCATTAAAATCAATTTCGATAATTATTCCCTCTCTGTTTGCAACTCCTACTCTGTGGAGCTGTGGTAGCAACTAGTCAAGTAGTGACATGAAAGTAAAACCATGAAGCGCATAGAAGAAGGAATTATAGATATGGGGGCATCTCATGAAAAAAAATGATGGAGGTAACTACGAGAAAAAAGAAAGAGGATGATATGCATGAGCAGCATCAATCTTTGAGATGAATTTGCAGCATCAAGATATTTCTCTATTGGAAGAACCTTATTTACTTGAAGATTCAAAAAAGAAAGAATTAATAGCTGTATTGAAAAGTCACCTTGAACTTAAATATGCTTTTTACCGAGTCGAATCTCACAAAAATAGATAACTGACAACTCAGATTGAAAGAAAGTAGGTAGAACAGGTGGAGCAAACAGTCCTTAGCAGCAAGAAGGTAAAAAGCCTGGCAAACAACATTATTCTTTATAACACCAAGAAAGTTGTCGGAGATGCCACATCTACTGAACTAATAGAGAAACGTCATATTTCAGCCATATTTCCGAAATAGTTTATTTGCACTGGTAATAGAGCTTTGATTAAAAATTAATAAAAGGCTTTATGCTATCTATTGCCCAATGGCATTTGATGGCATAGGTGCCTACTGGATCGTGACAGCAAAGAGATCAACTAACCCATACTTAGGAAAAAATGCCAAAATGTGGCGAAATAAAAAGAGGAACTGTAAATATGAAGGGATAATTGAGACATTATGGGGGTTTTTTACTTCCGGTTGGAGATTCTCCGGATGAATGCGGCCATTTTATGGTAATTGCAAAAGCTGCCGATTCTAAATGGAATTAAACTAAGTGGTATCAAAAAAGGCTTTGATGGAAATGATCAATGGAAATATGTTGCCATTTGGTGTATAAGTGAATTAGAAAAACGCGCACAGAACCGATTCAGATGTTGGAGAAAGAACGATTCTCAAAGCTCATGCACCCACACGAACGGAGCGGTAGAGCGTATAAGCATAGAAAGGAAGAAAACTGCTTAAAAACTCCTTGAGAACATGATTATAAGAATGCTTTTAAAAGTAGCCATTGGAAGTGTGAACATTTTAGGGTTAATTGGTTTTTTCAGAAATAATCAATTCCTTGTATTGGAATTCCCGCACATTGAATATTGATTTATCAGGAACAGATTCACTCTTGGTTTGACAACTGCAAGTAAATAACTGCCCTGAATAATATTGACAAGATCAAGGATACCTGCCGAATCGCAATAATCGGTAATTTATTATTGAGGTTATGGGAAAGTGGATTTCCGGGTATATCGCTATTCAATTCAGGGTTGGTTCTGCTGCCAATTGCATATCTAATTCCCGAAAGTCCAGACTGTTTTTCTTCTATGATCCAAAAATAGGTCGCTAATGAAGAGAAAAGATGCCTTCATTGTAAGTGGTTTCCTGAGCCCGATGGAAATTGGCTCAGAAACAAGTGGCGGCAAAAATTAGAGCCATCAATTCAATAGTGGACCTTTAGAATTACCAAATTAGGGCCATGTACAAAGAGGTGAAGTCCGTCGGCTTTTGATAGATATGGTTTAGGCATTAGGTCAGGTGTAGCTGCAATAGAATAAAACTCTAAACAGGAGCAAAAAAATAAAATGATCGGATTTTTTAATAAGTCAACTTTAACTAACTTCCTTTTGATCAGGTTGTGAAACCAACATGGCATAACCAAGAGTTAGAAAAGCTATTAAAAATGATTAATAATTAAACCCGATAAAAAACGAAAATATTGACTTCTTAAAAAAAGGACGTAAAAAATGAGATAAACTTTTAACATATGAAAAAACAATTAGTTACCTCAACCGATTTTTTCCGAATTGTGCCAAAGTGCAGAGGAAGAATGGATTTGAAAATAGTAAAAAAGCAAATGCTGAGATTTCACTTTTGCATTTACTTGCACTCCACTGAATTGGGTAAAACTTTCTTTAGACCAAAGGAAGAGCTATATCCTGAACAAAAGCAAGATTGAACAGCGAAAAAGATGAATGAATGAATTAAAAAAAAACGAGCCAGAAAAAAGCAGGAATCAATTTCAAAAGAATTTTGGTTTGGACAAAGGAAAGGTTGAGATCTGACCACTATTGAACACCATCAACATGATTTTATAATCATTGGATCTCATGGTGCTCATGTGCCAAAAAGAAATTCTAGTTCGCAATACTCAAAAGAGTAATAGAAATGCTAAAGTCCTGGGTTTTATGTTTTAAAAAAGGATGAAAGCCTGCAAAAATTGAAAGTAACTACATTGTCCTTCGCAATCTCACTTTTCAAGAAGATGTACAGTCTTATCGTTCGAAAAAAGTGATTTGCATTCTGCAAGAAGAAATGGATCGCTAAACCAGAATTCATTTGCCTTAAACGTTGGCAAAAAAAAAAATAAATTGGCCCCCGGGGGCCCTCCCAAAAAAATTCCCAAAACCCTTTCAGACGTGATTGAACGCGAGCCATAACGACGCTTTCAGGGACAAATGTCGCACAAGAGATAATTGGTCACCATCAATATTATACAATGCGTTGAATGAAGAAAAGGGGGATTGCAGAAATTTGCTGACAAATAAAAGCTGATGTTATTGTCTATGACTACTCATGTAAAGAAGTGGCTTTAATGAAAATGCTCTCCTGCCAAGCATTACCCGCCGCCGAAAGCCTTTGTTAATTCATTCTTCTTCCGATTTTTTGAGTGTAATGATTCAATTGTAAATAACCTTAATACATGAAAACGATTAACAATCAGCTTAGTAAAGAAATTAAATGAGGCTTACTTTGAGAAATTGAAGGCAGGTGAATACCCGAACTGTAAGTCGAAATCTGGATGAAAATCCTGTAAACTATTGCTCAAAAATCAACTCAAAGAAACTCACTATCGAAAAAACTTTTCAGATTAACTTGGATAAGTTTATAAACAGGATATTGAACCATCATATTGAATGGTCATAAAAGTAAAAAAGGATAAACAATGATGTCAAAAATATACAATTACTAAGATGTCAAGAGCTTCGAAACTGCCTTTTTGTGAGTCAAGAACCAGAAATTCATTAGTAGCGAAATCGGAAGCTGAAGGTTAAAAGTAGTGCAGATAGAAGTATAGATGGAATAATGCAATAATTTATAATCAAGGAATGACGTACGAAGGAGTATACAGATTTAGCGGTTTAAAAAGTAAAAAATAAGTCTATGAAACATGCTTCCAAGTATAAATTGAAGAGGCCATATGGAACTGGGTCCCCTTCCGGTTTCCATTTGACAAAATTTATTGGAAAACATTTAGATCATGAAGGTTTGAAACTCAAGTTGGAGTTATATGTTTTCAAGGGAAATGTGTACAACATGAAAGTTGATGTATAATTGCCCAAAAAGGACAACAAATCATTATAATGATTGAATTGCATTTCATTCTGACAAGAGGAGGTTTTTGCAATGTAAAGATTCCCACTTTAATATCCATCGTAGATTTTTGGAATGTAAATGCAAAAGTTGGGAAAAACAAAAGGGCATGAAACTAAATTTTCATGCAAAGGATGGGTTCCACTAATACTCGTTTTACTGAAACTGATGCCTTATTCATAATGCAGAGTGTTTAACGGTTTTAAAGCTATTGATTGGGATTAATCCGGCAAATATATCAAATAGTGCTAAAAAGTAGAATTGCTAAGCAGGCGGCTTACATCTCTTTACAGCATTAACAACGCTTTAACCGAAGCGAAAAAAACAAAATTATTGGATAATTGTTATTGTATTATGCAAAGAAACTTATGAACGCCCCAAATGTTAGAACAAATAGAAGTAACCGAAAAATCTCAAGAGCTAAAAAAGATTCTCGATGATTCAAAAGAACTATGTAGAATTCATTAAGAACTAAATCCAATTTTTAATCTAAAAATAGAACCATTGAAACTGATAACTGAAAAAAACAGACCTGCATAGATTTTAGAGCCCTTTCACCAAGCATTGGAAGATGACAGAAAGCTACTTGAAGAAAGCTTTTGTTATATTACTTGAAATGTAAATATGACCAGAATCCGTAAAGAACTTAGCTAAATTAAAATTTAAAGATGACTATCGCAATTTATATGATCGAAATAGCAGATTTTGAAGCGAATCGAAACAAGAAATGGAAACATCAAGCTTCCTTGCTGTAGTTGACATTAAGAAATATATAAGATGAAAAACAATAAAATAAAACATCCACTTTTTTGGAGCGGGCAGGAACAGTAAACTCCGGCGTCAAAAATATCTTGAGTGGACACAGGGAGATATTAAAATAATCTGATTGACTGGCGGACTTTTTTTCTTAAGTTTAAACGATATTGCGGCTCTTAAAAACTGGAATTTATCCACCGATTGATAGGTCGGAATAATTGAATATTTGTATTTACTCACACACGGGCATATGGATCTACTACACGGGGTATTTTACCACGCATTAATTAAACAAGGATTTAATGGCCCATGATTATGTGACCAATCCCACTTGGACAATTGCAAAAATATGATTTTTGAACGATAGTGCGAAAATTTCAAGAACAAGACCCGAGCGAGCCAACAAAGAGGTTTAATTCTAAACTACAAGTCGCTGCTGAACCATTGTAACGATTTAAAAGTATGTAGAAAAAACCAAATTCCACATTTTAGGGGAATTCCTCAAGCACAAAGGATAACCCGTTGTTTAAAGGGTAATGAGAGCTCGTTTCCAATACAACGGTCATATTCTTGTTGTGCAAACTTCATCGAGTTTGGACGTCCACGGAAAGGCGTTTTGTCTTTTCTGCAGATTTGGAAGAACCAATGGAATTTATTGCTCTTTCCACTCTAAAACCAAAAAAAGCGGATGTCGTTTTCATTAGATCTACTATGGAGGAAGATTTCATCCTGACGAAGCGAAGCACTTCCGCCAGATTGAAAAAAGTTGAGACACTATCTAATAGAGTTGGCAGCCTATTCATATTCCAAAGTTTTTCGGTAGAACGGGCCCAACTAATGATGCTGGAATTTTTGGAAATTATTGAGAAGAAAAAGTAGAAATCCTCAAAAGTACATCGAATGAATTTAATGGAATAGCCCAATGGGGGCGAATGTATTGGAACTTTTCCATCGCAACAAGAAATTGGCACAGGTTTGGAAGACAATGATTGTGATGAAATGTGTTCTAACACTTTATGCGGTCCGTTTAGCAGCTATCGTGAACAAATGGAATTAAGTAACCGATAACAAACCAGAATCAAATTATTGCTGGAAGTGGATGCTTTACGTGGTGTAGAAATGCTCAACTACCTTGAAAACCCAAGCGCAAGACCCCGAATAACACTTGACTCTTTGTGGGGTTACCAAGCTGAAGGAACTCGTGAAGATAAATATTGGAAAGGAGATAAGGATAAAAGTTTAATGGCAAATGGGTGCCATTTCAAGTATGCGGTCGCAAAATATTGAATGGACTTTCGCACATGCAGACCACGCAGAACTTAATGGATTGGAATATACAATAAAAAATAAGCAGAGCGGATTTTCATTGTACACGGGTGAAAAGAAAGTGCAGTAGCACTAAAGAAAGGCATAATAAGGAGACCTATGATTGGGGATGCTGAAATCCCACAACTTTATAATATTGGAAGAAATAAATATATTGCTTGAAACTACAATAAAAATTAAAACTAATGGAAGAACACTCAAATATCCTAAAATAATAAACATCTCGGCATCTATAACGCCAGACGAAAACGTAGTTTAGCATGCGGGTAAGATTGTCAACGTATGTTATTTCCGAGGTTTTTGAAGCACTGCACAAAGAATAAAGGATATTTCAAAGTCAACCCATTTCAATTTGTAGCAAGTCTCAACGTTAATAAATTTCAAGATCGTACTGTTGCTAAACGAAATCGGTTTATCCAGTAAGCTGCTGCCAAAAACTCTAAATGTTTTTTTGGAAAAATGACACCTTATAGATGTGTCAACATGTTTTAGAACCTAATTTGATTCATTAAGAATACGTCAGAGCGGAAAATCTATAATCAAAATTGGAATATTCAGCCGTTTAACGAAAATCGTAATGGATATCGTTGAAGCAACTATTCCAACTCTCATCTTTCGCATTTATTTAACAGCCTGCGCTGGTAAATCGAATGGATATTGAATGATAATATTCTGACCTTACTCAAACGCAATGATTAGCCTTAGGCAAGTGCAAGCTGAACTGGGGACAAAGAATCGTAGTTGAAAAAAAATAACATTTGCATTGGCACGGATTACCTGGGAATTTAGAACCACACCATTATGGTTCGTATTTGTTGCTGCTTATGGAACTTACGATGGCCGAAAACATCGTGCGAGCCATCACTTCGACCCGCAGGCAACGCAGCCATTACTCAATGGAAGTTATGTAACTCAAAAATGTGGCACGCTTTCCCTTAGAAGAAATAAAGATCCGTAAGTAGTTATTAAAAGAAGGTGGGTGTTTTGGTTTGGGTGTACTGCACAATGAGTCTGCAGATGATGGTAAACTAATTCAAGATTGAAAAGGCATTCGATGTATTGATAGCGAAGGAACCGTGTAATTGCTTTCTGTGCTTTTCTACCAAAAGTGCTGCAGATCAACCCAATGTGTGATCGATATACCCAGTTGGGCCTCTGCCAAGTGAGGAATATAGAAAATGGGCCGAAAAGCTAAAAGCCACATGGAAACGTTGGCGATGCTGGTTGGTTTGGAAAGTAAAAGTATAATTACCGAAAAATGGCAGTCCAAGCCAGTAAGGAGAAGGAATTGGACCCCGCATTGGAACTTTTTGTATCCTAAGTGTTCTGGGAAATAAAAAGTATCCTGCCTTCCGCGAAAGAATCTTAAAAAAATAGAGCCCTTGTGTGTGGAGCGGGAGAAAGGGTCTGAACTTTCGGTGGAGAAGTTCAAGTTGGAAAAGGAACAAAAATTGCTAAGCAACTATTTAGAATCAGGTAAAGCCATGGAAGAAATTTACAGCAAATCTGTAAGCTCAAAGGAATGTTTTCAATCAAGCCTGAAATTAGCGCCCTTATATAACATGATAATAAAAGGCAGCAGAGGTCTGGAAACGCTAAAAGCGATGATAATCGAAAAACATGGCCAACTAGCCAAGCTTTTCAGGAGCTTCCCCACAATCTCCCATCAGTCAGGCATATTATTTTTAAAATACAACTTAGCGAGATCAGATCAAAGAAGAACAGCCTACTCTAGCAACCATTTATGCAGAATCAAAAGGGAGAGTTGGATATGCTTAAGAATATCCAGAAAAGACACGATAATATATTGACAATTAACTAAAAGTAATAAAATTGAAAAATATACTTTTTTGTTGCCTAAAAGGCAATGAAAAATTAACGGTCAAAAGTTGGCATCTCATTTAGCATGCTGAAAATTGGAAATGCCAATTTTCAGGAAGTTTCCCCGATGGAGAAGTCTTAAACACTCAAATTCTATCAGATTGTAAAAGGGAAAATGTGTAGTGTTCGTTGCTACTCTTCATGACCTGGATCTAAACTCTTACCAACTCTATTTTTGAGTAATACGCAGCAAGTCATTGGTGCTATTGTACCTGTTAAAGTAGCCCATATTTGGCCTATAATTGCGGCAAGGACAAGTTTTTCAGAAGGAGAAGGTATTACTGGCAAAATACTTCGGTAAAACTCATTTCAGATTTTTGCGTATAGCGTTTACTACTATAGATCCTCAATTACACAGAAATCAGTTCGCATTGGAGAATAATACTCATATACCATAAATACGGTAATACATGCTGCGGATGAATGTTGCAAAAATGGATTAAAGAAAATATACCAAACCCGGTTGATAGCCCCGCGATAAGCGAAGTGAACAATGGGTTTCCTAAAGTGGCAAAAACAGCTGAACTCATTTACTGTGCTTCAAAAAATACGACACGGCGACCGTGATGTAGAATTTCTGTTCCTAATAAGAGAATTACAAAGATGGCTACAGACACAACCGGTCATAACTGGTAGATTGATATTTATCTCTACGGCAAAGAACCATGATCGAACTGTGCAACATTTGAAAAAATGCAGGAATGAATCGACCCATTGTATGGAATCCATGCCAGTCTTTTAGGAAATGCTACGAACCGACTTATAGAACAGGTTTGATAAGAATTTGTAAGTTGCCAATACCATTCCCCTCACATTCCCTACGATAGTTGAATAGATTTAATATTTTGCAAACAAGTTGCTTACTGAGTTAACAAAATTAATGCAACCATATATGAAGTTGGTAAGTTTGCGTATTCTATGCCTCATATTAATCATATTTGTATACTTCTGCACAGAGGAAGGAATTTGATCACTTCAAAGGAAGGAATAACTACCTAAGAGAAAGCTTCTGATAAAATCGGGAAATGGGTCAATTAAGTAAATGATCTTATATGCAGGTTGTAAAATAAATAGGTTTCAAATAAATTGTCCTGTAAAGTGAAGGTTTACAAATATACAGCAAAATGGAAATATAGAAGATTTCGAACCAAAATACCTGTACCCAAAACAAGACGGAAAAAATATTAACTGAATATATTTCCTTTTGCAGCATTTAGTCAGGTGACAAGATAGTTAAGGTTCAATTTAAACTAGTAAAGAATTTGGCTGAATACTAGTCCGATGAAGTTGCTTAACATTAGATAACATTCGTTTACGTTTTGGAACTTGAAGGTGTGCTCTTTGGTTTTCTTTCGAACCATGAGGTGAAAGACTTGCACATCGTAAAGTTGTGGCTTACAAAGATTCGACACTTACACTTGGGACATCTTAACAATAAACATATAAAGTCTTTTCTACTTTGGATTGGAAAATGTGTAATACGATAGTTAAATGTTCTCAGAGAACACGATCAATCCCAACCAAAGGAGTATTGAAAAACAAGTTTTTTTAAGAACCATCGGAGAATACTTTAACAGTTAAACTGAAACAATAAGTTATGGGAAAATTCGACTGAAATATCTCAAACTAACAGCCACCAAAAGGCTATTTACAAAAAAAGAATGTAAGCAACAACTTACCTGTTTTGTTTCATAAACAGCTATTTGAATTACCAAAATAAGTCTATGGCGATGGACTTTTGGATTGCTGATAATCCATACAAGGAATGATACCTCTGGCAAAGATGGTACAATTAAGCATGTGAATGAGTTGTTAATAAACCCCAATGGGACTTCAGGTAAAATCGTTTCAACACAAACCTACTGGAGAAGAACAGAAACATGAATTTTTTATGGCGGGTATCACTCCACATAATTCTGCCTAAAAGCATGATACAAGTAATTCAATTCGGTCTTAATTATAAGATAATCTATCACACACTGGAACAATACATTTGACGAAGAAAGAATTAACCATCGGTATGCACTCATGTAATCAAGTAGAAGAAAAGCCTCTTCTTAAAAACGATATTCATCTGTGGTCAATTTTTCCTTCATAATCTCAAAAAGAAAGAAACAAAGCAGAACGAATAGAGGAGCCGACTTACAGAGCCCCCACGAAGAGTGGAAATATGATGAAGAGATAAAAAGCCGTGCAAAAAAAATGGAATGATTATACAAAAGGTATTAATGCTGAATCAATTTTCAGACTGCACCCATGTTCCTTGAGCATCATCCGATTCCTGCAGCCATAAACGAGGTAATAGGAAACTACAAAGGTTTGCAAAAACCATGGTCGAAATATCTCGAAAAAATTAAATTTAAAATACCCTCAAATCAAAATATAAATAACAACTAAATATATGGAAAAAACAATTCACACCAAACAGATGAATCACAATAAGGAAGACATTCTAAATGAACCATGGTAAATGATCCAGTTCTAATCCTTCTCACGAACACATGGATCATGAAATCATCACAAAATGAAATGGTAGATGGATTTTAAAGAAACTGCTTACTGGATATCTACTGTCATTACCAATGCCGATCTGTTTTTCGCCCATGATCCAAAGGTTTTTTGGTTAGATTTTTACTTCTCCGCAATCATATCTTACTTTTTGCACTTTCCACCTTCATTTACTTCTGGGGGGGAATGGCCTTTCCTAAAGGATTTTACACTGAAATAAAGTCAAAGGGCCCGTACTGATGACACTCAGTTATACATGCAATTAGTGTTGCCTACTATCTATAGATTCTGCTACTGTTTTTGGCTTAGATGGAGAAGATTTTTCTGGGTAATTAAGTCCCTTATTGTACATTATGTTATTGGGTCATGGTTAGAGAATGAAATCGTATAGTGCCAAAGCTCTTCAAATTATTGTAAGTATGTTGCCCTCAAGAAGCCTCCATCGCTTAAAGGGAAAATAATAGAGAAGTGAAGTTATAGGACCTGCTTAAAAATGATCTTATACTAATTAAACCTGGAGAAAAAGTTCCTGCAGATGAATTATTTCAGAAGGAGCTCAAGTTATTTGAATGAGTCCAAATGCTTACAGCGAAATCTTAAACGCGGTAAAATAAAGAAAATTCCACGATAAGGTATTGGGGTGGATCTATTATGGTAATAGTATCGTAAAGTAAGGTAGAGCATACCGGACAAGGACAGTTACCTAAACAAGGTAATTAAAAATGGTAGACGAGGCACAACGGACAAAGTCCTAAGATGCAAAACCTTTCTGAATTCGTGCAATGCCAATGGCTAAACCTACATTGCTCTTGCTATAGGTTCGCACACTTGCTGTTTGGTTATCCTTGGTTTTTCCTTTTGTTTATGCCCTAGAGCGAATGGTAACCTGTTATGGTATCGCTTGTCTCACGCATTAGGGCTTGCCATTCCTTTGGTTGTAGCAATCTCAACTGCAGATCCGGCTCAAAATGTTTGTTAATTAGGAATAGAACAGCTTTGAAGAGTTCGTAAAATCTCCGTCTTGGTTATTTGAACCAAACGGCGTACGTTAACAAAAGGCGATTTGGAGTTACACGATTGAATTCGATAAATTGAAAAATATAGTTCTGAAGAGATTTAAGACTAGCAAGTTCAATTGGAGCAAGCTCTGAACATCCAATCGCTGGGGAATTGTAAAAAAAGTAAAGATAATAATATCAATATTCCTAAGCTTTGAAAATTTCAATGCATTACAGGTAAAGATAGAAGCCTGATGTAGAAGGAAAAAATAAAGTTAGTAAGTCCCGGGTTTTTGAGAGATGAAAAATAACTAAATTCCCAAAGATGCTAAATAGCGATTGCTGCTGAAACAGTTGTAATTTTTTTTGTAGAGGTGCACTGGCAGTTATATTGCCTTGGCTGATGAAAATTAGACCTGAATCTGCAGCCGCAATTAAGGTAATTTAAAAAGATAGAGTATAAAAGTATTAATGGCCAACAGGTGAAATGAAAAAACTGCAAAAGCGTAGTGACAAAACTTGGGTTAGATGGCTATTTGCTGAGTATTACCTCAATCAAATAGTAGAAGATCGTGCAAAAAACTTCAAAGCGAAAAATGTATATTTGTACGCCATGAACAGGAAAGATGAGAGTAAATGATGCAACCAGCTTTAGCACAAGCAAATTGGGTATTGCTGTTGGGGTCAGGCATGATGTTGCCGGCTGAACTGCCTGATATTATCTTGGTAAATAGCTAATCCACAAGATATTGCCAACTGATTCCTTCGGAAAGAGCAACTTATCGAAAAATGATCAAAACCCTCGTTTGGGGCTACAGGCTACAATGTAATTGCTAATTCCCATTAGCTGCAGGAGTTTTTTCCTATTTGCATGCATGCTTTGTATTAAAGACTCTGCATTGGGGCAGTATTTAAAATGAGTTTAAGTACGATTGTTGTGCTATACATCCCACAATTGTTGAAAAAGCAAATTAAAATTAGAAATCTTTATTAAATTTAAAATATTATTGAAAAACCATTTTAAAAATGACAAACTGTGCAGCTTTTCTTTTATTGCAACTTCAATAACATTCACTTCCTGTGGGTGGAGAAAACAACATCATAGAGTAACACCATGAAACATGCTGCCAGGCGAAGAGCAATAAACAGATGGGAAATGAAGGGGAGCACGACCACGATGAAATGAATCATGAAGCCACTAATGAGATGACACCTGCTTGTCGATGCATCCTGATGTAAATAGGACATAAGGGCGACAAATGCTCGGCTAAAATGTTGATATGCACTTGAGGTAATTTCAGTAGAATAACTTGAAGTGAATGAAGAATTTAATAACTAAGTTCCTCCTAATTATAGAAACGATTTATAAAAGAGGCTTTCTTTTTTATATATGAGGTTTGGTGTATCAAATTACATTAGTGTTAACTCTTGTATTCAATTAATTGATGTAAATTGAAAAAGTTCATCTTAAAATACTTTTACCTATTGTTTTTCTCAAAGACTCTCCTGTTGTGTATTGGCATGGCTATGAAAAAAAGACGATAGTATATAAACAAGAGACTTCAAATCTTAAATTCAATAAAACATGTTCAAAGATACCTCAACCTAGTAGTTTTTTATAGTGTTTATCCGCTCTTTATTTTTTGCGCAGAATGACACTACAACACACCGATTTAATCCATTAAAAAAAGAAATTGTTAAAACAAAACCGGAAAACCGACAATTCGGAATGACCGTAATGAACTACGTCCGCCCACAACTAGAATTTACAGAAGGCGAATTATGCGGATTTATGTGACGCAATGAAATGGATGTGGCAACATCTCACTGGGCATGGGTTGATTTTACCGCAATTTCAAGAAATGGATTCCATATTTAACTATCCCACAATTTTACCTGGTGCAACTTTTAAATATGTTCCAATCAACAAGCAGGTACTTATTGGTACCCATTCACACACCACTCAAGAGCAAAGTTGGTTGTTTTTGGTTCGTTTGTAAATCCAAACCCAAACAAAAAGAAAGTGACTACAATAAAGGATTAGTAGTTGTGCTTTTCTGACGTGGACCAAACCAAAAGCCAAGAAATGTACATGTCGAAATTTTAAAAGAAGGAAATGAATGGTACGGAATGAAAAAGGAACTCTACCCCCTAGGAATGTTAATAAAAAGAGGTGTCTTTGGGAGCTCAACAACTTAAAACTTTTGGAAAACAGCGTATGGAAGGAAGCGGATATACCGATATTTTAACCCAGCCTTTTGAGCAATGGAGAACAAATCAACTCAAACTCTGACTATAAAAGTGGTGAAAAAGTAAGAAGCGAATCAATTACGGTTCAGCTTCTTCACAATTTTTTGGATGACTTTTTGGTGGAACGATCCAACTATTTATTTCCTGCTGTGGGACTGGATGTAGTCCTGTGAAACACAACAAAACCTTTACTAGCTATTGCCTGAAACCTATGATTTATTTAATTGAAATTCCCAGAAGGCAAAACAATTGAAATGCGGCAATGGCGCAAGAGCTAGGACATAAGCTTTTGAACTTAATATTGGAAATGGTATACGATATTTAATAGCTGAAATAGTGCACCTCCCGAATAAAATCATGATGATTGCAAAAAATGGCTCAATGTGAATAGCGCATGGGTGCTCCTGCTATGAAGTTTGTATTGCCCCACCATAGGAAAAGCCAAAAAGAAATGATGGACAATTGGGCATGCAAATGCAAAATGAATGAGAAATGAAGGCATGATTCATTCAAAATGAATTAAACTGGTGTAAAAAGGAAAACATATCATCATAAAAATAAAGAAATGAAATTTCGACACGTTAGGAAAATGGGCGGTACGCCGAAATGACTGCTTGATACTTTAATGAAGATTGGAACGATAAAATGCAAAGCCTGCATTGACAACCTTCACAAGCTCACAGAGTCCCGAAGCTAAAATCGATGGCAAAATTGAAATGAATGCAATGACATGTATTCTGAGTACAACTACAACTACCTAAAATCTCCTGAGTAAATCCGATTTCAACAAAAATAAACCACGAAAAAGAATGCTTTTTAATTTAAACTGAAATATGTGGCGATACATCTGGAGCATGAAGGGGTTCCGGCTTTCCTAAGCAGATAAAATTAAAATTGAAGACCAGGGTTGAAATTGTTTAGAATTACATTAACAATCTACAATGAATGCATCAATCCTATGCTTTACATGGTCACTTCTTTAGAGTGAATAATGAAAATGGAGACTATTCTCCCTTAAAACATACTGTTAATGTGGCAATGCAATGGAAAAGGTGGTTATTGAGTTCGATGCAGTAGAAGATTGGCTGGTTTTTTCACTGTCATGTTTTATACCATACGAAATTGCTGTATGGCTAGAATTTATCAGTTATGACACTATTCGCGGATCCAAGAATGAACTCTTATCATTAAAAAAAAAAGTAACGAATAAGGTAATCATTTTTATTCGTGGGAACACTGGAAGCGAGCTACACACCTACGTGAATATAATTTATTTCTTCAACACTTATACATCAAATTAATTGACAGGAGAATATGGTTGGAATGAAAACTTTGAATTTGAATGTCCTACGAACGCTACCTATACGATTTATTTTAGAGTTTTTATACGGATTAAATCGGAGAAATAAAATGTTGAAAAGAATAATGAGCAAGCAAATACCACAGCAGTAGCTTGATCGATTTTTAACACCTATCTTAATTTAAAAACCTCGATGTTAGAATTATAAGAACTAAAGACCCCTGAATTTAGGTTAAAGTCGAGAAATTCTTATTTTTCCCTCGACAGCCATATTGGAAATTAGAATATCAGGCGATTTTTGGATGGGTGAATAATTTGAAAACGAAGAGGCGTCGCAAACTAACTGATGAAATAACATGGTCTGCAGAAGTTGATATTTTTTATCATGAAATTTCTCTCTATGAGTAGCTATGATAGTCTTTCGTGAGCAGGTGGTGGATTTATCTGTTAATTTTAAGGTTTAAAAAACCCATTCTTAGACAAGAAATAATTTATCAATAGTGATGTTACATTAAAAAATGTTAAATTTGATAATAATGAAAAATCATCCTCTCAATTTCCTCAAATGCTCCAAATTATTTTAAGCTCTACGAGTTTGAAAGTAAGTATGCATATTGTTAGAGTGAATTGGGTCAGAATATCTGCCTCGTATTTAGTGAGCACACTGCGAGCGGAAAAGTATTTTGGGACTCCAAAAAAAGAAGGATTCAATTTAAAAAACAAATCCTTGTGTCGGTAGCAATCAATGTTTTGATAAAGGTCAAACCCGCTGAAACTAACAATAAAAGCAAGAAAAGTAGAATTAGACAGACTACTCAAGATTATTCGAGATTGAAACTTCAACTCAACAAACCTTATTTTCGGACTTGCAATCAATAACACATTCTCATAAAGATCCATTTTTGAATGAAACCTCCAATATTTCTTCAAAGTTCAGTCTTCGATTATAGCTTTTGTTTGATTTCAACAACTAAAATTGTCCAATCTAAAATACAACTAAATCCACATAAATAATATAAAAAGAAAAAAGATACAACTACTTTTAGCATTTGCGATTTATCGAATAATCATACAAGCTCAGCAAAATTTTACCTTACAGATATACCATAAATTAAGGGATTCATAAATTGTCTTATAATTCAAGCGAGTGCAACTATAATGAACTTCCAACCGTTAATAACTTCAGAATAATAACACGAGAATTACTTTCTGAGAAAATATGGAGAGGAATCAAGACAACAACAGTTAAATACCTATATATTAGTTGATGCAGGAACTACTACTAAATGTTATGGTCAATTTAATATATACCACTTAGAATATTTCTTTCGGAACGGGTGTAGATGCAGCCTGTAATAAGGTGATCCTGACTTATGGCCAAGAATCAGCGCATTGCTCCAAAATCTCCTTCCATGCATGGGGGGTTGGGCGCCAGGTTAACAGATTCGCCCTTTGAAGGAAGACAGTCATCTATGAACAACAGGCTGGCAAATTCATGCATTGTGATAGAAATTACAAATACCAAACATTTTCAAACAGCAGGTTTAAAATTGGTACGTAATACCACACGAGTGTGAACGCAGATCTAATACAAGCATTGAATGGTATTACAATTAATTGGCAACTTATTTAATCATGGTGAAACAGGAAGCAGCAACCTTTAAGTATTTCAACACAATGTTTTTTTGCCGCTCAGAACAGTTGGAATTAAAAGAAAATAAATTAATCAATTCGAGTATATCTCCCCAAAACCAAGTGAGCAAGATGTCGTATCTGCAATTTGATATATCAAAATGGAAAATCAATTGATTTGTAACTCAATTAAATGTGTCAATTAATTAGCCAACAACGATTTACTCTGGGCAATCAAGCTAGTGTTGGCAATAGAAACCAAAAGGAACTTATTTAAGTTAACATTTACAAAGAAGAAAACCTAATTGGAACATTCTTGGAAACCGTCAATTCATAACAGTGAGTAATTAGTGAATAATGCAACCTCAAAAAGGTTTCCCTTTTTTTTATGTTTCGGTTATTCTTGCTTCAATTTGCAAAAAGATGATGATGAAGTAAGATGGTTGCCCGTTGTGTATGATGGCCACACCCTGTCATCAAATCCCAACAGGGCAATTTCGAACAAGCCTGTTATTTCGAGTGGATAAATAAATTAAACCGTTCAAGGGCGTAAAATTGGCAAAACAGAAATGCTTTTTATGAAAATAAAGCTTCAGCCAAATCAAACACAGTCTGTGCAAGTTGTCACCGACAAGAACATGCATATTTACAGAATACTGCAAGATTTTCAGAAGGAATTAGAAACTTGAATGGAATGCGAAATGCCAATGGCGTTTTAATATGGCTTGGAAACCCTGTCAACAACGAGTTCTCTTGGGATGGTCGTGCTCATTTTATTGATGACACCAATCTGTTGCCCATCTCAACGTACATGCTAGAAATGGAATTGACACCATTACCGACTGTGTTAATTAGAAATTGAAGGCATCGCAGTGTCATCGCCCAACAATTCATCTCGTCGCATTCGAAACGATGAAAATAACACCTGAAAAGATTCAATTGGCCCTTAGAGCAATTCATGATTCCACTCCGTATCTGTGAATTAGTAATATGAACAAATATAAAAAATGGAACGCTCAATAAGACAGCGTCAGGAGCGAGGAAGGTATTGTTCTTACGCAAGAATTTAATCCAGGTTTTTCCAAATCTTCCAGGAGCAGATTGCGCGCACTGTCACACACTCAAATTTTGAAAAACGACAAATATTGAACAATGCGTTGGATAAGTGATGCTGATGACAGACGATGGACGGATGAAAGTAACGACGATCCCAATGACAAAGGGAATTTAAAGTCACCTCATTGCGAACATTGAATTACTGCACCTTTATGCACCGACGGTCGTTTTAAAAAGCTTTTGGAAGAAGTGGTAGAACATTACCAATCAGGAATGAAAAGATTCTGACCTATCGATCCGGCATTGGATTTATCCATTTGGAACAGCTGGTGACCTTCAAATTGGTCCTGCCAGATTGATAAAAAAGCATGATTGCTTTTTCGAAGAACAATTAACGGATGATGATTAATGACGATTCAGCAATACTCAACCCATTTTAAAATTGACATAATAAATTCAATCCATAAATCCATAGATAACGACTTTTGATAAGGCCAATATCCGTAATCTAGTTAGGATTTCGTATTTTAGTTTGTAAGAAATATTATTAATCAATACTGTACTTCTATTCTCAC
>Ga0163217_1076945_pt1 | contig 21220 bp, 13 predicted proteins | sample SynspAceP_FD_185933 | JGI IMG/M metagenome (GOLD analysis project Ga0163217, IMG submission 185933) | Saline lake microbial communities from Ace Lake in Antarctica - Synechococcus sp. Ace-P (PacBio error correction) | ecosystem: Environmental > Aquatic > Non-marine Saline and Alkaline > Saline ...
CAACGAAGAGGAGAAATTCCTTTACTTTTGGGCCCCCCTTTCGCTTCCCCATGGGAAAACCAGGGGGTTTAAAAAAAAAAAAAAAGGGAAAAAAGTTAAAAAAAAAATTCCCCCCCTTTTTGCCCCTAGCAAACAACTGGAAAAAATTGGCATCCCCCAATTTTGAAAACCCCTCCCAACCCAGAAAAATTCCCCCCCCCCCCGGCTTTAAGCAAACGGTGCCTAAAATTTCCCCATTGGGGTGAAGCGGTAAGCTTTGGGGGAAAAAGAAGCTTCAACCTTGACCCCTTTTAGGTTAAGCAATTGGGCAAAGGAATTCTTCCATTACAAACATATCTTTCCCCGAGCGTACAGTTACGATCACAAATTGACTTTCGTGGGGTGGTTTTCAAACTAAACCCAAACAATTTTTTCCGATAGCCGAATGAATCCTCAGCTCGCTCAGGTCTTTCTTCTTTCCACTCCATTTTTTTTTTTTTTTACTGCTGCCGGCAGGGCTTGGAGTACTTTTGTAATGGGTGTCCGGTCCGCTTCCTTCAGGGTCCGAGCGTTTCAAGACTTAATCTTTGGTAAAGGGTTCACATTTTTTAAACATTCCACGAATCGTTTCTACATCACGGTTTTGTCAACGGCTGCTCGTGAAGATTATCGCCGGTATAGAAGCCCAATCGCAAGTGATGGATCATTCTTCACCTGTACTTCCGAAAATGTTTGCCCAAACCAATTCCATCTTCAAACTCCTCGGAATCATTCCTTTTAAGTTTTTTCTGGATTTTTGGAAGGGTTTTTTCTCCCCATTCATAGCTAATTTCGAGATATGCTGATCCTTCATTAATCGTCTCTCTCGAAGCTTGGCTTATTTTTGATTTCATAGATATAACCAAAAGCTTGATCACTCGGTTGACAAAGGCCTCGCTGCCGCTCAAATACATTTTTCGAAGCGAACATTAGCCAAGAAAATGTAAAATCATCCTTAATCGGGTCCCTTAGACTATACCAATCTGGAAAAAAGTCCTCAAAATTCACCATTTGGGCTTTTCCCCTCACCCAAGCTTTTTGGTAAACTGAGCGTAAACAGATTACGAGATGTGTTGTACACGCAGTAAAGTCGGAGGTCAAGACTGAGAAATGTGCCTCGTTTACAGGTTGGTTCGTAGAGTTGATGGTGACATGAGAAGAATTTCCCAAGAAATATCATCATGGTGCGGTCCAGTATGCTTAAAGCACTGATCGTCTCGTCGCTCTCCAAGCCTTGGCTAGTTGGGCCTCAATCTCTTCATGACCTATGTGCGGTGTCTCCGAAAGTCAGGAATGAGTTTTCGTGTATTTGTCTGGCTTTGGAGACGTTTTGATCGAATGGCCGTATTTACCCCAGTTTTTTGGCTAAGGTCTATTACTGGATCGCTCTGGTCTTTTCCCAGATTCCACTCGCCTTTTTCGTATAGGAGTCCCATAGAATCAGTAAGCCTTAACTCCAGCACCTTTGGTGAGGTAAGAACGCGCCCAATTTTTCAACTCTGAGGACGTGGCAAGGGTAGACATTTGCTGGAGTTTAAGTTTTCTAACGAATCTTTGACAATTTCCAGCTTTGCTTTCCCCAGCAGCAATAATAATCCCGATTGCTTCCGGATTAATATACGATCTGTCCAAACCATGTGATGACTTAGACGGTTGGAAGAACTTCATCTCCCCCAATGATCTCCGCAGCTACAGCTTGCGTTCAAAGTTGGTTTCGGTCAGCACCGAGTAACCGGAGAAATGTGTGATTACTCTGGTAATTGAAAAGCGCATGTGACCATCTGAGGCCAATACCACCTAGAAAAGCCAATTCCTCCGGCATCTCGGATTCGTTGCTCGTAGTCGCCACACCATTGAATGCGATGAGGGTAGATGGACTTGCTGTTTGAAGCCTTCTCCAACTCAATTTTGGAGGATCGCGGAATCCGCAACGAAAGATCCACTTAATCTGGAAATACTTTGAAAATGAAGCCATTGGCCGAATGGTATTTCGTCAGAGTTTGATGAGCATTGCCTTTTCTCTGGATAACCCAAAATCCGTCGATATGAAATTTATTGACGTAAGTCTCGAATAAAAGCTATTTTTCCTGTGACGATGGAATATGGGAAGAATCCGTTGCAATCTGCTACGAAAGTCAAATCGTTCAGCACCGGATTTTTTTGTAGTGCCGTAATTCCGTATTTCTCCCTTACCTATTTCCCTTTTCTTATTGTCCCAGTTATCGAGTAGAATTGGGTCTCACTTGAATGAAAAGATCTCCGGGGATATTTTCCAGTTTGGTAACATGAATTACCCTTGCGGATTAAGCATGCGAGTCCATTCCAAAAAGCGACAGGCTGTAAGTAACCCTACGTGTTTGTGGAAATTATCTACTTGTAGATAGGGGACTAAGTGCTGATCTTCTCCACGCCGATTTCTTTGAGGAAACCTTTTCTACGTTTCTGAGTAGTGGGTAGCTATACTTATCATAGGGCTCTGGCAAGGTTTTATTTTTTCGTAAGAATTATTTCTATTTTAGGTTGTTAATCCAAATTTTAATAAAGTTGGATAAATTGATTTTCTAACATCAATTATATCGAATATGGAAAGATTTAATTTTTTTTGAATAAAATTCCGAGAAATTAAGGGTTTTTCTCAGTTAATTATGTTAACAAGAACAAATTTAAAAAAAAATTTTCCGAATAAAATATACTTTTATAAAAATTCTTATAAAGTATATCGGTAGCCAAGCAATAAACTTCGACCACGAAGTAGGAATTTAAAGTTTTCACGAGTGAAAATACGTTTTTTTTATCACAATCATGAATCGGAATTGGATGTCAGCTCTTATACTTGCGACTTCGAGACACTAAAAATTCTTTTCTCTAAATTCCCCTTATTGATGATACTAGTCGACCGGTGGTATCGGGTAACAGGGAACGACTACCATTTGGCCAAAAGTGGCAAAATTATTTACCTAACTTCCTTTGTTATGATTGCCGAGATAAATTTCATGGACCCGCCGTTAATTTGAACAGATGAGTAATGGAAATTCCACTCAAATGACGAGGATTCGAATGCCTTGGCTCCAAACCTTAGCAGCCTTCTACTGTTCCGCATACCCACTGGTGAGCTATTTTTAAGCTGCTCTTCTTAAAAGAAGTCTTACGTCAAGATCCTCCATATCAATAAGAAATAAATTGGATTCACTTGAAAGGAAGTAAAGAATGATCTGGAACGGTAGCGGCTCGAAAGAATCATTACTGAAGGCCAGTATGCTTCGATTCCGCAGTTCGATACTTGGGAGGAACCACGCTATGGATTGAAGTTGATATTCGATCAAAATCCAGAAGAGTATGCTTCGTGGGCAAGCGATTAATTAGCTGTAAAAAACCAAAAAGAGAAATTGGGGATCAACCCCTACTCTAAATCCCCCAGATGAATGAAAAATTGGAGCCTAAAATAGGGTTTAATACTTTTGCTTTGGCGATATCCCTTATTAGGAGTAAAAGTTCAAAAATTGAAATGGCAAGAAGATGGTTTGGTCAATGTAACACGTGGGTGGAGTAAGAATCTGGAAAAATCCTTGAGGAATCGCTTTCCCTGATACTCAGATAGATGGGGTGCATCATGCTGTGTTTTCCGATGAGTAAACTCCCAACCGAGTGAAGGAATGAATATCACTGATGGGAGAGGGGCATATGTCTTGTTCACAGGTTTTGGCAGAGATGCCGCCACATTTACCTGCGCGCTACAGCTGGTAATAGCTGCAACTGAGGTAAGAAACACTTTGGCTTTACTGAGTAATGGAGTTCTTCGAATCCGAGCATGCTAGGGTCATGAGTCCGCAATTTGGCACTAAAGAAAAAATGTGGTCACTTGGCGAAGTGCCCGAACTCCGGCATGTTAATCTGGTCCGTCGTTGAATGGCAATCCGTCCGTAGAAATCTCCGACAGATGGGAGCTCAGATGGTCGGCTCGCAGAAAGCCGCAGGATATGATCACTTGAAGCTTCTACCCGGTCCTGCGATGTTGCTCACATAAATTTCTCTATCAATAGCAGAATGCCAAAGTCGGTTGGAATTCTAGGAGGACAATGTTCACTTGGCGTCGGTTTGGAAAAACTTGCCTGAGAATGGCCTATATAATTGTGGAGCATATGACCGCCTATTTGGAGGCAATGATGCTGACAAGTCAGATTGGATCCGACGGGTTGCCGGTCGTTAGCACCAATGTTGGTTGTTGTCAGAGCGGATCTCAAATAGCTTCCCGATTTGATTAAAATGACTTTGAAAATAAGACTTGGATCGCTTCAACCTTGACACTTTTTGATGGTATTTTGGATAACGTTCCTGCGGATTCCTTCCGATTTAGCTCCCCGAATTGAAATATCTTCCCAGGGCTATCAGATTCTTAAACATGGTGACCCAAAAGGGAGCGCCCTATTAGGAAAGCCAAGGTGGTTTTACTAAATGCCATATGTTCAATCCTTAATTTAGAATTTCGAAATCAACTTCTTTCTTTCACTTCATGAAGCAGGTGGTCCCAATGATCATGAGCTTTCAGATTCCTCCTCAAGTAATTCAATGTTGCCTGAAGGGTTTTTTCTATTCATCATGAGATCGAGATGATATGTCTATAGCGGGGATGTCCAATTTGAAATCCTTCGAACTGGGACCATCATCCGCTTGTATTTTGATCAAAAAGGAGCAATGGGGATATCAAAAAGGGCTGGTCAGCTGATTTTTGATTGGTTTGAAAAAGAATCCCTTGGAAGATCTATCTACCATGAAAGACCCATTATAGTATGATGGGAAGGCAAATTCTAATGAATCGTGCTAGGCTGGATGCTGAGCTGGCAAAATCGGAAATGAATTCACCTTACGAAAAATTAGAAGTGAATTTTGTCGGATGGTAAATGCTTCCAATCATGGAGAGTTTAACTTACATCCAATCCAAAAATAAACCCCAACCTATTGAAATATTCCATTCACTTCCGTATTGGAGCAGCTTTTTGCTGATAATTGTGAATTTTTCCTGCCTGTCAATCCAAACTGAAAAATCAAAGAATCAGACCATCACTGAGAAGTAACCTATCTTAAAGTAGAAAAGTCGCTCAACTCCTAGATCAAGAATCTTCAATACAACTTTGACATGGTCAGCATGCAGTGGAAATGAGTAATTATGGAGGCCTGATCTCCAGAATCTTGTGCCAGATAAAATGGAAAAGTGGAGAATATTGCCTTGACTCTGGAAGCATTCCAGATTTTTTGACTAGAGCTAATCCATTCTTGGAGCGACAGCTGGCCGAGTTAGCCAAATCGAATCGGGCGGCCAAATTTTCAATTAAATGGTAAAAATTACGCGCTTGCGCCAACAAATGGCCCAACACACTTCATGGGGGATTAGAAGGTTTTAAATAAAAAGTAATGGCAATCAGAGCCTATTCAATATTGACTTCGACTTGTAGCGTGCCAAATGACCTATCTCCAGTGTCGATGGAGAAGACAGGGTTTCCGAAAATTTGACTACTACACCTTTGGATGGAGTTTGACACTGGATATGGTGCTTCGGATTCGGTTCGAGGCAGAAACTGATGCCCCGACGATTGTCAATCTTGACTAATCATACGTATTTTTAATCTCAGTGGAATTAGCCGGTCCAGTTTATGATCACATCTTCAATTTCAACGCTGATGCTTTACACTCCAGTTATTGAAACTCTAATCCACCGTGAGATCAAGGATGTGACAGGACCAACTCCTTTTGATTTTAGACAAGCGACACTACTTGGAGATCATATCACTGCAAATAAGGGAGGCTTGATCACAATAATGGTTATTGAAAACTTGCTCCAAGTATAAGCGATGAAACAGTTTGTACATGTGCTTCAACCCAGGCTCAGGTCCGACGATGGAAATGTATTCCGAAATGTCGGCGTTCAATTTTATACTGCAATTTCCTGGACAATTTCGCCGGAGCCGAAAAGGCCCAAAACATAGTGATAAGTAACTGGGGTTTTTTGTCTGGAATCGCAGAACTGGCCGCAAAATGGCCAATCAACAAGTCAAACTTTCCATCACCGATCTTGAATCCTGGAAGAGAAATACGAGCATTTGATTATGAGTATCGATTTGGAATAGAAAATTGATTTTTAATTTCTGGATTCAAATAAAACAGTCTTATTTACAAAGCAGCCGTGGTGACACGGCTGGTTTGGCTTTTATGAAGAAAATGTTCTCTACCCTTTTTACTAAAATGCATGAGCTGGCTGTTTTTTAAACTTTAATTCTTAAAACAGAATAAACCCTCAGCCGGTCGTATTAAAGCCATCCCCTTTTCTACAATCAAGTATTATCTAACAATATGCCTACTCGTCGTCTGGTCTCTACCCAATCCCACTTTGACAAAAAAAGCCTCCTCAGGCTTTGCTCACAGCCAATCCGCCCGAATCGCCAGATACCTTGTCAGAAAATTAGAACAATCTCCCTTTCACCTTAGCCCAAGTTAATGTTAAAGAATTGGGTTCAAAACGGCGAAATGAAGCCCCCTTTGGAGGGATTGTTTCAATCCCATTATTGTGGTCGTCCCTTTAACGTACGGTACCTGCCATTCAATTGTCAAATTTCCAAGCGAGCGTCCGAGGGCTCCCCCATACCAAAATTCCTTTTCCAGAAAATTCCCCGTATCGCATTAAATAGATTTCCCCGAATTAGCTAGTTAAAGCCTCTTGTTCAGTTCCTGAAATTGAAACAGCTACTTGTAAACAGAATTTATGGAGACATTTGGCGGGGCTTCTCAGACCCCTCTTTTCTCGGTCTGTTCGTGCATGATGCACAGCCATAAACCCGCGACGAGGTAATAATCCAAGTTTATTTTGGAATTTCCGTCCATCAAATGCCCTGTAGGTGGGACTAGCCTATCAGTCCCTGATGAAGATGCTTCCAGAAGGTTGTTGGGCTGAATTAAAAATGTCCTGTGCATAGAGGCCTCAGAAGGATTTGCTGGAAGGATCTAAAAGTTTCGAAATGAATCAAGAAGTTCCAGTGAAGGATTTGAGCATACAGTAGAATTAAAAGCCTGGATATATAGGCCGCTCTCTAAAGCCAAGTGCTGATTCCGATCCCATTTCTTAAATTCAGAAACCCACAATTATTCCGTATTTAGCCCCTGATATCCTGCTGGAATATCCCAAAATCGAGAATCGATTCCAGCTGTGTTGCCAGTGCGCTGCATTATTGCTGATAACTCAAATGCTTCCTCCTAAAAGTACAGCATCGGGAATTGCTAAGTATCGAGGACTCGTTATCATTTCCTAATGCAGTAATGTCCAATTAAGTATTGGCTGATTTTCTCACTCATCAACCACCACTTGGCGAACCCCTGCACTAATTCCCAACCGAGGACGACAATAGTCAAGTACTCCTTCCACTTTTTCAAAAAAAGCTTTTCACTGAATAGTAGAGATAACCTTGGTTGATTGGTAAAAATGGAAAGGCTCTTCGGTTTGATTGGTTAATGCTGAAGGGAAATGGATTCAGAGAGAAGAAGCAGGTACGGATTTCAAATTGAGTGGGAAGGCTCTCCAAGATTTTGTTCAAACTCTTAAAAAGGAGTGATTCTTGTTGGGTATTTATAAACTGGATTTCTGACGAATCGAGCTTTTTCAGTATAGCCAATAAATGCCGGAATGGCCGTTTCAACCTGTGCGACAGAGCGGGTTAGGGGATAGCTCTGAATATAAATGACCCAGTGTCTGGTGTATCCTCTTTTCATAACCTTCAAAAATTTGTTAACTGAAGGTAATGAATTGATCAGTCGAACTGGTAACGTCGGGGCTTTATTTGCTGTTATATTGGTTATACAAAATAATTTTTCTGCTTTCCCCGTGAAGGTTTATTGCCAGCATCAAATTCGCTGCGTCACTGCATCCATCCATATAATCCAGGAAACTTTTGAGGCTGATTCAGCTGGGAAGTCAATAATTTTAATGATCATTAACAGGACTTTGCTAAAATTGGGTTCCATTATTTGATGCGGGATAAAGTGGAGAGATCAGATTCCACAAAAGTAATTTCTTCCGTCGCTCCAGACGCATTCCTTGTAGTCAAGAACGCTACCGCTTTTAATTCCGAACAACACTTTTTCAATTGATCAATCACTAGGTCTCGCTTTCTGCATATAGCAAGTTTTTTAATGATGGATTATGAATCCCGCAAAGTTGAGATTTTGGATCTTTCATGAATTACAATGATCATAGAGTTGGTAATGGGCCCAGTATTGCTGAAATAAAGTGCCTGGGAGATTTCTTTACCCAAAATGGTTGGGCATAGTAAAAGCAACTTTAATGGAGTCCTCCATCCAAAGTCTGTGTTTGATTGCCTATTTCCAACAAAATTATTTGGGGTAGTGGAGGCTCGAATAATATTCTTTTTGCCACAACTTAGGAAGGAAGGGAAAAACAATCGGTGTCGCCTTCAAAGACTCTTTTGCAACTACTTGAAAAGAAATTTTCAATGAATTAATTTCCGTAACGGCTTGATTGAATTGATATCGTCCTGAATCTAATTTTGGTAATAAGGTTTTATCAAGTTGGAGCTACCACCGCGGCGATTCTGAAACTCGTGTTGAACCTTGGGACTTTGTACCATTTCAGCGGGTGACGTAGCAACTGGCTGAAAGAATACTGTGCTATCCATGTCTGTGCGAAGTATTCAATGCCTAACTCATCTAAAAAGTGATTTAAGATGAATATGTTGATTACCAAACCAAAGTTGCACCCATCTCAACAGGCGTATTGTCTGTTAAATATTCAGTATTGATTCTTCTCCAACACGATTTCTGCTTCCGAATTTTAAATGAATCCCTCTTTCTAAGACGGTATGCACATAAAAGACTGATAAGCCGCCTCCAGATAAGTATAATGTCATGGCAGCAAAAATAGAGAAATCTACCACGATGTAGTCATCACCATAACTAGTGGGGAGTTGGCATGAACTGTGTTTTACCATAGAATAAATTTTTGGCTCCAGTCTGTAAAGATGCCTGCTGTTTGCCAGTTTGCGCTTCCTCAAACCACTGTTGTCAGGAATACCAAGAGAGTGAGATCTCCCACATTTTCAAAGTACTTTAGATCAAAAGGGGTTTTTTTGTAATGGAAGGGGATGCGTTTAAAATCTAAAGCTTTAACTGCCAATAATATATTGCTACTTGGTTGGAAAAAGCCCTTTTTATCAGAATGGTAATCCAGTAAGAAAAGACTAAATATCAATGTTGAAAAACAATATAAATTAAAAAGTTATTTATTGGAATTTTGAAGTCCATCGTTCCTCGTTAATTTTTTTCTAACCAAGATTAATAATATTGGAGGAATGAATGAAAATAATGCAAAGCTAATTTTCGGAAATTAAATTCATAATTATTTTTATTGTTTTTCTATCGTCCAACCATGTCATAAAAGCAAAGCAAAAGTGCAATTTTCTGAATAATTATTAACTCAATCCTTCAATACGAAAAAGCGGTCTTATGAGGCACTTTGCTACTTTCCAAAAAAACAAAGAAAATGGCCGATAAAATCTATCCCGATGATAAATAAATATCCTGCTTTTTTCCTTTTAAAATTGAATAGAATTAAAGTCTGTTTTTGAGAACTTTATTATCCCCGATCAAATAATAGGAAGAGAGAGAATATCGAATGAATAGCCTTCCATATGCTGAATGTTCAAATGGTCCTGTGAATCAGCATGGCAATTAACAAAAGAGGGAAAATTATCAAGAGTTGAGACCTTAAACCTAGTCGTGATGAATGGAGATAAAGAGGCGGTTGAGATCAGAAAAATGAAATCATCACGAGGGACATCGATACCAATGACTAGCAACTGCCAGCCGTAGCCTGTCAAATAATTATTTAATGATTGGAATAATATATGAAAGATCGATGGACTATCTCTGTAGGTATGCAAAGTAATCATTAATATGGTTACCAATGAATACGTAAAATTATCACTAGAGGAGAATAATTAGTAAGGGTAAAGAGGATAAAACAAATTTTATTTTTATTTTTCATGAATTTGGGAATAATTGAATTCTTGTAAAAAACATGACGATAAAATCCTGAAAATAAAAACAAAATAATGAAGTTCCACCAACGATTTAGATTAAGAAATAATGTTTCCGAAAAATTGGAAGTTGAAACTAAAAATCAGAGAGCGTAAAACAATGGCCGCTACAATAATCATAAGGCAATAGCTCTGAATAATTTATTGAAATTTCAAATACATTCGAATGAGGGGTATTTTTTGTTGTTCCTTTATTAATTTGAAGTTTAATTTATTTTTAATTGGATAATCGATTTTTTTACCAATTCCGGAACTTCCCTTGATTCCATCGATTGATTCAATGGCTTATAGCTTGGGATCGGCCGACAAACATAATTTTTCTATGGTACTACCACGAATTTAATGGAAACGATACTTTTGATTATTTGAATGGCAAGAATCTAATGGAGGATAGCGTCCGGATGGCTGAGACTTGCGGATTTTCGGTTTGGGCTGCTTTGCACGCCGTAAAGAAAATGACTTAGCTCCCGAGGTATCGAGGGAGATACCGTCATTTTTAGGTGGCAAGGCAGCCCAAAATTCCGCTGTCTCTCATCTCAAATCAATGAAAAAAGCCTGCCAGCGAAAGAAAAGACCGAGGCACAGGGTTTTGGTTACTTTTTGGCCGCCAAAAAGGTGACAAGGATAAACCTATAGAAAACGGATTGAATGCTCAGAACGTTGAATCTTGCCAATTATTGAAACTTTAGTAAAAATAGATATCCCTAAAGCATAATTCTGTATAACGAATAATTTAAATGCAAACTTGCTTCTTCAATTAAATTCAGGGTAAGAACCTTTTTATGATTGTTATTCAAGCGAAAGAGAAACGGTGAATTCAATTGTTAAGGAAATGGACTGTTTTTTGAAAACTGGAAAAATTCCTGATATTCAACTGCTTTCCACTTTGGAGCTAGGCCCTCAAGAGTTGAGGGAGTTCCTAATAATCCCGCTCCAATGAGTATAATCATGGGCACAAAAATAGGAAATCTACCACGAATGTAGCTCATTAAAGTTTTTGGGGAGTTGGCAAATGTAACTTGTTTCCTCGATTACAATCCCAGTTTTTAAAAAATTGTTTTAGGGTAAATTGTTCAAAATAAAGGTTGAAAATCTCCAGATTTAAGCTTTGAAATTATCAATTAAGAAGAGCGTTTTCTTTCTTGGGAAAAAAGAGAATAGGGCAGAATATCGGTATGCCAGCAATAATTGAATTAGAATTATCGCTGTCCTCCAAAAAAATGCCTTAGATGAAAAATCTGAATGACTTGCTCTTAGCCCTTATTCCTGCAAATAATCTTGTTTGCGAGTTCGGCTTTTCCATTTTTATTGGTTACAGGCAGATCACGACCCTATCTCTTTTTATCTTGGTTTTGACCTTTTGAAACTACGTTCACCAAGCTTGGGAACCACGTTGCATCCAAACTAACCAAAAATTTTTCCGTGGGTTGTGAAAAGCTGTCCTGTCCGCTTTCCGCTTCAAGATGGCATTAACCATCACTTTCGCAGCTTTTATCTGTTGGCCACATCCAAATTGTGGATGAGCGTGGATCTGGGCGGGTCAGTGAGGCCAGATGCTCGGATCAAGGGTGTTCAACCTCTTTTGTCCCAATCTCCAAGACACATCCACAGAATACGTGCCCCGAGATGTGACGTCGGCGAACAACTGCCGTAACATTCCGATACTTCACAGGACTCTGGTACCTATGGATTACTTCAAAACTCTATATTCGCGTCAGCCTATGGTACAATTCTAATCGAGATGTGACGGGATCAGCTTTTGGAGCGCCATAGTGCACCTACACTTAAGGATAATATTACGGAGAGATAAGCGCGGCACTAACACTCGTAGCAAACCAATACGAGTGGAACATTTTGTTTCATTCTAATGCGAAAGTTGGGGACCAAATAGGTGGGCGACTCTTGGGTTTACCCGTGCAGGAGCTAGGCCCTCCGTAACATTAGCGGGACATCGCAGATTGTCTATTCAATCTTTTGCATTCAAGATTTTCGTATTACTGGTACCAAAACACCATAGCAGCATTGGCGGCACCGCAAGATCCAAGACGGCCCAAGGGTTATTAGATTGCTTTGCTATCCGGCCAGTGCGATACTATGGCAGTGTGCGTTCTCACTATTATGTTTCAACTGACTACCAGGCTTCAGCCATCTCTATCACTGTTCCTTAGATCTCGAGAGAACATCTCTATCGTTATAATTGCGCTCGCTCCTCAGCAAAGCACATCTGTATATCGCTAACGATCGCCTCACGTTTAATAGCGCAATAAGAGCGAGATACAGACGAGCACCTTTTTGGGAAACTTTGTCTTTTGTTTTGTTTTGAGTTGTGATCCAAACAACGTTTTCTTTGTATTTGTCATGGCGGTCTGTTTTTGGTTTTTGTTTTTTAATGATTATTGGCTACCCGAAGTGGCCTGGTACTCGAAGATATAATTGTGTTTGTGGTAGTTGGTTTTAGCTTTCAAAAGAAAGAAAAACCAACTAAACGCACGAACGACCGCATTTTGGCTAGCAAGGGTTGGTAGCTGCTACATTTATTTTTGACCTTACTTCTTCCTGTAGTGGTCTTAGATATCTTTAATACATAAACCCAAACCATTGGCCGAATCTACCGCGTCATAAGCATGGATTATTCTATTTCTAAACCCTACAATTTGCTAGAATTTTTCCAGTTCAATTTCAGGATGAATCAAAGTGAATTTATTGACAGCTCAACCAACAATGCCCTAATATGAACGCTTCAAACGCGCTTTGGCGTTTTAATATCCTTCTAAATTTCTTCGAAATTTGAGTTTCCAAAGTAACCTCATAAACAAGCATCTATTGCTTTGAGTATATCAGATAAATATTGAGGCCCCTTTTCGGTCATAAAATCAAAATTTTTGTCGAATTCAACGCTCTTCTTAGATAGGGATTCATTGAGTTATAGTCAATAAATCTACTTTTCTTTGAAAAAAATTGTTCAAAATTTATCCACATACGAAAGAAGTTTTTCTCCTCTTTCGTATGGATCTTTGGTCCATCCATTTCTATTTACTTAAAATGGTCGATATCCTATCATAACATCAAACTTATCGTTTACTGCTGAACGAAAACGTATAAGGTATTTACGTTATGGTTTTTGCACAACGGCTTTGAAATCCGCCTAATCGCTTAGATATTTCATCTTAAGCAATCATTAAGCTAAAGATGACACTGCTTGTGTATAGATGCTGCTTAAGTTTTTCAAGGGATACACTTGCTGCTAAGTCTCGATAGGAGTAGTTGCGTGTTTAGCGATTAACTTACAAGTACTCACTAAGTTGGAAATTCCGCAGGAATTCCAAAGTAGGCGAGAACAAGCTATATTATATCTCATTTGTTTGACTAAACCTGCGGTAAGTTTCTTTCGATCTAGCAAAAAGAGGTAACTTTTTATTACAATCTTAACCTCATAGTCAATTCATGAAAACTACTGTGTCCGCCCGAAGGAGGAAAGAAACCCTCCTTCCAGAAACCGCTTGGTTCTATATGTAGCAGGTTTTGCGAACTACCGCCAGTTCAAACAAAAAGTTAACTGTTGCCGGGCACAGAGTCCAAAGTACCCTTGCAACTACTCGTACATTTTGCCAACTTGCGTATTCACTTCAATGAATTTACCCACTGAGGTAGATTCCAGAGCGATTAACGATTACTTGCTCTGTGAAGCGGAGTCACTAAAGACCCCTTCGGAGTCCCTACTTCAAATTTTACCGTTTACGCCTCGCTTGCCTATCGGATCGAAGGAATGAATTGACCAACGGATCGAACTCCGACAATCAAGCGTAGCAAAAAGCTTCCAGTTTGTGCTGAGTCAAGAAGAAGTTTCGAGAGCTACTGAAGCTCCTAAAACTGCTCAAACCACCGCATTCTGATAGCCTTACTTTAACGGCTGTGGACTCCGCTGTTTTGAGGTCAGGAATCTGCAGGATTGCTGATCTGGATTTTGACCGGAAAATGCCCATGTGAGGATGGCTAGGGCAAGAAAGATCGCTTACGTTCCGTTGGGCGGAATATCCCTGATCCGTGGACTGAAAGCGCTATCTGGAGAGCGGACAACCCAATGATGGGTATTCACCGCAAAGACAAGAATCGTTGCGCCGTGTCGGTGAGATTTTTGACTCAGATATTCCCCGAGCGTGGCGTGCTAGTGGGCAGTCAACGCCAAGCCAAGAAAAAGGCAGGCATCAGTTAAGCCATGAGCGTGCACACGCTTGCGTCAGCAACTTTTTGCTACTCAATTATTGGGAAGAGGGTTTGGACATCCTATACGATCAAAGATCTAACTGGTCATGAATTTATAGATCACGATGATCTATTTACATGTTGCTCAAGACCGACAGAGTGTCGTGCCTGTCAGTCCCTGGACAGACATCCTATCTCTCCAGAAAGTGAAAAGCCAGTTTTTGAAGTGGCCGATGTGCTAGACAGCACTGGGCAGAGGTGGAAAGCAACCCACAGATCCTACAAGCTGGCAGCTGAGGGACGTTGCTGCACATTGAAACCAGCTGTCGACTTCTGATCTAGGTGGACACGTGATGCATGCACTGAATGTGGAACTACACGAATCAGCTATAGCATAGCTGTAGGAATATGCATTGTTCGCGAAGTGGTCAAGGGAACAACCGGAGGACCTTGATCGCCAGCGGGAAGCGGAATTACTTCCTGTACCGTATTTTCATAGCCCTGTTCCGAGCATCGGGATCGTCTTTACTTTGCAGATGCACGGTAAACCAACTGGGATGTATCAACCTCAAGGCCTTTGTTTATGACCGTTTGTTTGAAGTCGGCTTGGCCAGACGGTTTTCGCTGCTTTGCCAAAGGACCCAAGCATCTGGGAGCCAAAGCTGGGATGATTGCTATCTTCATACTTGGGGCAACAATTATCTCTGCATCCTCATTTGCACTGCATCGTTCCAGGCGGAAGGACCTAGCAAAAAATGGGATTGAGGACTAGCCAAAAGCCAGGGAAATTCCCTCTCCGGAAGGCTATGAGCAAGGTTATTCCGAGCCAAGTAACGTAAAGCACTAAAATCGCAGGATTGAGCCACGGAGATAAGAACTGATCGATTCAGCTCTTCCAAAAAGAGTGGTAGTGTACGCACACGGCCTTTTGCCACCCAAAGCGGTTTTTTGGAATATCTTGGTAGAATACACCACAAAGTGGCCTATCTCCCAACCATCGCATTTTTTTATTCTAGACATTAACAAAGCAAAACCACTTTTAAGCTACAAAGGATTTATCGACAGGGAAGCCAGAAGCAGGAAATGAGTCCCCTGGACAATCTGAGTTTATCCGAAGGTTTCCATGCATTACCTGTCCCGAGCATCGGGATCTTACCAGAGGACTAGTAAGGGATCCGCACTTCGCAATCCTTGGAAGTTCGGTCAAAGCAGCGACGATTCCATTGATCCACCAACAGTAGGAATTCCACTTTCCAAGAAAAGAAGCCCGAGTACTCGAGGTCTATAATCCAAAGGTATTGTGCCTTGGCCTGTGACAAAGAAACCATGGTCAATCATTCAGCGGAAACCCAAACGCCGGCCGCCAAGGCAGTTTTTTCTTAATGTACAACCCAATCTAATTCCTGATTAAGATCTGCTAGGAAACCTATGCCTGTCCTGCCGGCTAGCAGATCCAATCCATAAAAAGCCCTTCCTAAGCAATTGGCTGAAGGGCAAAGAAATTAATCTCAACACTGCTTTTTTGAAGTAAATCAGATATACCTCTGACTTTTGTTTTATATCCCTGTTAAATAACCATTCTGAACTCTCCGAACTCAATCCCATAAGAACTTCAACCGGTTCCGTGCCACAGCGGGTTTCATTGGGTTCGTGCTACGCACGCAACGAAAACCTAGTGTTAGCAACCGTAGTTTTTTTATCTCAATGTACAAACATTTGTCTTTCCTTCTCTGTGAGTTTTTACTTTCCCAGAATATACGGATCAATTTCAGAAATTAACATCAGAAACCGTAGTCCTTCTTCAATATAACGTGTTGATTACTGTCGCAAGATATATTTATGACGATTTAGTACATAGTCGAGACGCTTAACTATAGGATACGTTGGTTTCTTTAGATTTAGTCCTTGGTCATGATATTGTCCAATCTGTTCACCAGATAGCCAATTGGATGGTCATTCTTTTTTAAGAAATCAGGAATATATAATCAGTGTTTGGTTCACCTGTCCAAAATTTAATGACTTATCTGACTGATATAGATCGTTTTATTAATCCCGTCATAACAAATTCGGATGTTGAATATAAACCTACACATTCACACTAACAAATTACCTTTTGTTTTTTCTTTTCTTTCTTAACTGTGTTTCCACTTTGTTTGCCAGATTTAGTTCTGTAACTCATAGATGATTTTTTAATCATATTTAAAATAAGGAAAAGGCTCTCTCCAACAGATTCCTTTAATATTTTGTCTGCCGTTCGAGACAGTTCTGGGTTCATAGAACTTGAGAAATGCTAAGTCCTGACGAACAAAAAATATAAATAGTAAGCTTAAAATATATTCATGTCTTAGGTATTGTAATCGTCTTTATACTATGGTTGCTAAACGTTTAGTATATGAAAAGTAAGGGCGATTTCGAGAGCACGAAACTTTCGTAAGCACGAACTTCATACAACCTAAAGCCTTTAGTTTATTAACTATTTCGGCCTAATTTTTTATATACATTGTTGTAATGCTGGGCTTTATTCATTATCAATTAGTTTATCAATTTACTACAATCTAAAATCCGCTCAATCGAAGCACTGCTGTTCCCGAAAAAATTAGTTTTTAGGGTCGCAAAAAAGCGGTGGTACAAACAGACAAGCCTCTATTGCAATTTTTTGGTTCAGCGTTGGCTTGTGCGAATTGTCAATTGGTGCTTGCTGTATGCGAATTGAACACATTCTTTCATCTACAAATCTATCTCTTTCAATATCCATTATTTACCCTTTCTATGAGTAATCAAATAATTCCTTTCACTTTGCAATGCATGAGGATTAAAAAATTTTTTTTTGGGTCCCCCATCCAAACTGATTTTAATCTCTTTTCTTTTAATTTAATCTTGAGGAAGAGGGCACAGCCCACTTGCCGGACTGATTTTGAACCTAAATTTCTGATATAAATTGGAACCAAAAGATTGAATTAATTTTTCGTTATCAAAATCACATATCTTCGCACAATAGCTCATTAGGCTATTTCAATTAGCATGGAAATCTAAGCCCATTCCCCTTGTCTTCATAACACGTCCAAGAAGCTACATAAAATCAACTGCTGCTATCAATGTTATCTCATATAATATTTTGCCTTCAACTAATTTTTAAACTCAGTTTTGAAATCCTAGGATGGAATCTGAATTGGACGTAAAAATTCAACAAGGGCTTTATGAATATATCAGATTTACTTCTAACTCTGCGTACCATTGAACAACTATTAAAAATCCTTTTCTATTGTGAGTTTGTTCTTTTTTCATGGATTCGTCATGTGTTTTATGATAGATAGACTAATATATTTACTTTGGCTTTTCATAATTTCAACCTTCTTTTTTAATACGAGAATAACAGCTTAAAACAAAGTAATTTTCTAAGAAATTTAATCTTCTCTAATAGGTGAGAATCAAGTGGTTTCTAATGTTTGAATTGAATTACAAAGTCTTTTATTAATTCGAATGGTTGTCCTAAGATTTCTCTTTATCTTACAAAAATTGAATTGAGCATGTCCATCTTTTCCCTTTCATTTTCACTGATTATGAAAATTTTTAGAAATAATACTAAGAGTTCTTGGGATTAATTCAAAATATATTTCCGCACGTGAAAGAAATGCATCTCCATAATGCGTGAACCATGTTATTTTCAACCACACCATTTCAACATATTTTAAATCATTCTCAATGATAATATTCAGTTTTCGCCTGATTTCTTCCATTGGTCAGCATCCATAAAACAGAACGTTTGAACACCCTCATATTCAAGGTTCATATTTTTTCAATTGTTGAGTAAAAATATATTCTTGCTTTATAATTAGCTTGATTAATGTTGAGAATCAAAGATTGTTTCCGGATAGTTTTTCTATTATCAAGGTCAAGAAGTGTTTTCGATTCTGTAGGAGAGTTTGAAATTAATGCGTATAGCACCTCATGGAACTTAGTATAATCCTTTGTTGCTAATTCTAGCTTTCCCATTTCTACAATATCTGTAAGAAGATATTATGTCAGAATATTGCTCAATAATTTTCATTCAATATGGTTTCAATATTTTTTTTAAGTGAAAATTACTCATCCAAGAACAAAGAGCAAGCTTATCTTTGGGAGTTCTACATATTCAGATAATGCAAGTAACGTATCTTGTTTGTCTCCTTATATTCCCCTTTAATTTCTCTTCTCTCAAATATCTTTAATTGGCGAAATAATTTACTTCTTTGCAGTATACTTGATTATTCCCCTAATACTTTCTTTCAAAAACTCATAACTAGTTCAACTTCCCTTTTTTTGATTAAATTCATATTTTTCTCTTTATTTCTGCCATGAAAAATAAGATGCGCAATATTTCGTCAAAGTAATGCCTTCTGTAGTGTTTCCTCAAAGCGAACAAATAGGTAAAGCTTGAACATTAAATTTACGCAGCATTCGTATACGTTCTGTTGTTTTTATGGATATAACAAAATGTCCCCAAGAAATGCATGTGTGTTATTTGTCATAATATGTTCTCCCTCAATTCACCAGAACCGAACAAATGTTTTATGGTAGTTAAAAATATGATTGGCTAAAATAATTTCTGGTTTAACATCATTTAAGGAAATCATTTAGCTTGTTAATGAGATATGATTGCTCTTCTCCGGCAAGGTGAATAAGGCTGGCAATAGCCATATTCAACAAGTCTATAACTCTATACCTAAATCAACCTGCTTTGAAATATATTGCTCCTCTACCTTTTAGTTTTGATACTTCCAATAAGAAGCAAATTCATATATATCCATCAGTTTTCTGTAACTTTATGAGAGTTTAATGCTGCTATAGATAGTAATTGTTTCAATATCTTCATGTACCTCCTTAAGGATTTAGTATAGAAAATATGAACTTCTTCCTATGGCCAGAATTCATCAGAAGCTGCCTTGCTATTAATGAGGGTCCCCTTTATTGCAAGAAAAACAAATTCGAGGTTTTTATATGGAATGGATTTTAGTGTTTCAAGGTTTCGAAACTAAAACACTTATAGCCTTCTTCATTATCAGTTCTCTTTTTAAAAAGAAGACTACAAAATCTAATAGTAGTTAATCATTACTTAATGCTAGCCTTTCCGATTGTTCGACTTCAACAAGGTTAACGAATTAAGCCGTCAATAAAAAATCTTGATGTCTTTTTTAAGGCAAATATTGTGATTCTTGTAGCGAAATCTAAAAAGTATTGTGTCACTGTATGGGGTCTGGTTTAATATAGATTTCTGATTTCCTGCGAATGATTCATATCCTCTAGATAATCTTAAATAAAAATTAGTTTTCGTCAACATCCAATATCATTCAATTTGGAAAATTCAAGAATTTCCTCTTCCTGAATTTTAATAGGTGAGAAAAAACTTAACAATTGAAATGTTTTATTTTATTTTCTCTTTGTCTATTAAGTATTTTATATGATTATCATTTATTAACTTGATTTTTTAATTCTATAAAAGTTGAAATTAGCTTCCTCAAGACAAACGTCAGATCTTTATATTTTCCCAACTTAGAAGTTAACTTGCGCACAGATCCAAGCAACAACAATCGGAAATACCTTTTGCTCCTCTGATAATTTTTTATTCTCATTTTCTGTTTAATCCTGGTAATTGCTGATTTGAAAGTTTCTTGTGTTTCTTCCATAGGTTAGCCTATCTATCTGTTTTGAACACCAATATTCTGTTATGTATGTAGCAGTTCTTTGTAAATAGTTCTTCCATACATCGCTTTTCTGACAGTAAGCATAATTTTCACTTATCATGTCGATTAGCCGTATTGGATAATGATCATTTCAATATATTTGGTTTTTTATTGCGCTCATCGACTAATACAATTCATGTTTTTTCAGTTTCAATTGGTTTGCAAAAAATTCAAACCTTCTATACTGCCGCTAACATCTGTATTACGATACAGCTTCATAATTATCTTCATTGTCAATATATATTGTTTTGAAGTATTCAATACATGTTTCGTTGGTTTTTCCATACCCACCATCCGCCACAACGCGAAATGATTTTTTTATCTGGACATTTTTGATTAAATAATCAATGATTGTGTCCCTAAGGTCGGATTTTCTTCCAATAAAAGTGTGTGAAATTGGTTCAGGTAAATCAAATATTATCTTCGTTCAATTGATGTATAAATGCTTCATGTATGGAATTAAAGCATCATCAAATTGTTTTTTCAATTACCTTAATTTGATTATTAAATGAAGAATTTAACTCGTAATATTGTAAGCTCTAATGAATTAAGTATTTAATGACAGGTTTGAAAATGTATATTCCTCAAAAAAGTTCAAGCTGTTGTACTTTTCTTGCAATTCCCAACTGTAAAAAATGTTAAATGTCAGGCACGTCATTTTTTTCAATGCTTTGGATGTGATTAGATCTTCTCAGTGCTCCAATACATCTAATAGAAGTGGAAAATCGACTTTTGGTAAATATTTTTTTTCCTTTTATACATAATTAACCAGTCATTGGTTTAAAGGCATATCAAAAGCTTTTTTCTAATTTTCATCTTCTAACTACCATATTAACTATTTTTCTTAAGAGCTGATTGACCAATCTCCTGTAAAATATGTTTTGCCGCAATAGCTTATTAATACCTCATCATAATTTAATGGTTTTTGTGAGGTGGAATGATTGCATTCTTTTGCAAATATTTTGAATTTGGTTTTGTGAGTCAGCCTGTGCGATTTGCAAATGTGTGCAATGTGCGTAGGCTTCCCCAACTGTCCGAAGGGCAGAAGCGGGCCGGCAAAAACTAATTTTTTCGTTGCACCAACCTTCAATCAATGAGCTAGATATATTCTATTCGTTTTCCAATTTTTTAATCTGGTGATTTCTGTGTTATTCGGTATCTCTCCAACAACAACAAACGGAG
>Ga0163217_1078758_pt1 | contig 21214 bp, 7 predicted proteins | sample SynspAceP_FD_185933 | JGI IMG/M metagenome (GOLD analysis project Ga0163217, IMG submission 185933) | Saline lake microbial communities from Ace Lake in Antarctica - Synechococcus sp. Ace-P (PacBio error correction) | ecosystem: Environmental > Aquatic > Non-marine Saline and Alkaline > Saline ...
AAAAAGAGAGCGATGCTCAGGCGCTTTCTTTTTACTGGCCCAAAATTTTCTTTTTTGGGCCCCAAGGAAAAAAAAAACCTCAATCGGGGGTTTCTTCGATAAAGGAAAAAATAGTGGGGAAATTCTGTTTCCTTTAAAATTAGAAATTTTTTTTTCCCCCATGAGCGACCTTTCCCTCCAAAAATAATTTTTTCTTCCAAATCCAAGGAATACGGGGCATAGGCTTCTTCAACTGGGGCCTTACCAAGCAATTTTTCCAAAGTTCGATAGGCTTCATTGCATCAATATTGAAAATTCCGGAAGTTCCGTTGGCCAAATTATTTTTTTCTGGATATTTCCTTCTTGATGGATTCCGTGTCAGGAAAATAGTTTGCTAGCTCCTGACTCCACAATGATAAAACTCCTTATAATCTCCGGTTGTTTTCGACCCTTGGCATGCTCTTTACCTTTGGCCGGTATAGCCGCGTTTTGAAAATCCGATCTCTGGTTTTTCGTAATGCGAATTTAACCTCATCTGGAAGTGCGAAAAAATCATTAATCGAACGGTTATTAATCTATCCTAGAAGGCCTGTTTCCGAAAGGCCATATTTTTTGATCCGCGACAGAACCGATATTTTGTATGCCTTCTTGCCAACTTATTGAACAAAAGTTTTTTCTTTGGGATTCTGAACGTGTGTAACAATCTTGCTAAATCTAAACTTGGATTTCAAAATCAAATAAAGATGTCCATATGGGTTTGTATTTATAAATTTTGAAACTCAAATTTAAATCCTTAAATTAAATATCTTAGTCCTAAATTAACTTTACTTGACAGAAATTCTCTTTGGAACTTTGCTAGTTCAAATTTTTTTGCTCTTGTGCAAAATCAAAAAGAGAGAATTAATGAAAGAAATAGTGGACGGATCCGCCTAGAATTCTGCCCGAGACGAATATTAACCCTTCCGAAGGTAAGTTTTTTTTCAATATGCGGATTCCTCTGCATTCCTGATGCCTATCTTAGAGTTTAATATACACCATTTGGCAAAAATCAGGTTTTCAAACCGGGTAATAGTCTTTTGAGTTCAATATTAAAAGTATCTCATTTGAAGTTGTTAGCCAACCCCAAGAATTTAAACTGTTCAACAATCCTAAACGGTAGCGATTCCAGTCGATTTTATTCTCCTATTTTCCAGCGCGATGTTGGCACAAGGAAGGTATCCGGTGGTTTTGCTTTACCTAGAGATCAGGAAGGTCTGGCAATTTGAAGAAATTTGGGAATTATGTAGATCGTGATTTTAAGTAGGCTGATTCAGAAGGCTTTTCATATTCAGCAGAAACCTTATTTGGCACGTAATTTTCCAAGATCAGATAAGTGTAATAATGTTGGGAGCTGAAGTTATTGATAGATTTTTTGGTGATTGGTGGGAGATATGGAGCTTGACGGACTTTAAAAGTTTCTCATTGAAGTGAATGAATTCACATACACACTGAAAAAATGGCTCCGGTAAGACTTGTTAATCTTTCGGCAGGAAGAATTATAAGTCAGTTTAAATTGGGACACGAGCAGATGGGAAGGAACTGGAAGGGGCCTTTTCTAGCGTGATTAAGTCCGTCATTGTCCGATAACATGCTTATCTTTGAGTTCTCATTTCTTAGATCACTCATGCTATTAGTTTAATCATATCAAAGCAATTCACCGGTTCTTTATCGGGATTTACAAAAGGAAATTTCCAGATGCAGTCTATCTTGAATCGGCACCTCCCTCGACGATCCTTCGGAAATTCCACTCAAGTAACGGGAATCAATCCAAGCGTAATCCAATACTGAAATTTCTAAGCAATCGGTCTCTTTGATGAAAGAAAGGCCGTGCTGAATAAGCTGTGGAAGATTCGAGAAAAAACAGTTGAGTTAAGGCGCAAGATCAAAGATTTGGAAGACCAATCACGAATGTGGAAGAGGACTCTACAGCTTTTTATATACTATCCCCGAACCACTCGGTAGTGTGGCTGCAGGAAGATCTGCAGAGGATAATGAAAGTGTTATGGAAATGGTCAGATACCCACAATCTTTGAGGGTAAGCTGACCCTCAATTGGAACTGATTAAAACGTATGACATCATTGACTTGTGAGTCTTGGTGTTTAAGATTATGGGCAGGATTTCCAGTCTATAAAGGAAAAGGCGCTAGACTCAGCAGCACTAATTAATTTTTCTTAGATTAAGCAAATTGCAAGCAGGTACATAGAATACAGCCCCATTTTAGTCATGAAGAATCCGGATATGGTATGGCAACTTCCAGATAAGGAGGTCAAATGTATTTTGCGAGTGCGAATCTTTATTTGATCAACTGGGAGCGGTTTCGATTCCATGTTGTATCGCGATGTAATCGCTTTCCTGAGTCAGAGCTTACAGATTAAAATGTAGGATATACACCTGCTTCAGAAGAGAAGAGTTAGCTGGGGAGGCACATGTTCGGCTTGAATCGTTTGCATCAATTCGATAAAGTAGAGATTGTTCAAACCACAAAACACCCATCGGATTCGTAATCAGACGTTGGGAGTCGATGAGCCTGTTAATGTGCAAGGGGCTTTCTGCAAAAGTTGGAATTCATATAGTGTACTGCGACCTCTTGCGGAGGGATAATGGCGCTTTACTTCAATCATTGACTTATGATATGGAAGTCTACTCCGCGCCCAAGAGCGTTGGTTGGAGGGGAGTTTCGGTTTCGAATTTTGAAAACGTATCAATGCCATCGACTGAAACTGCGCTTCAAAAGGGGGACAAAAAAAACCCAATTGGCCACTCTCTGAATGGAGTGCGTTGGCACTCCCGAGAATTGTGGCTTCAATATTGGAAAATAATCAACTAACGGGATGGAATCTGATAGCAAAAAAGTGCTTAATTCATACCTGGGTTTTGATAGGATTTAAATGGTGAGCTAATAAAAATATGAGTCAAAAGGCGTGTGGATTTATTCTCCATGCTTTTTACAATACATTTTCTTTCACACAGCTGCTTTTCTAATTTTTTCTTCTAGCGACAGCAATGAAATCCATGTGAGTCTTGAGGCTCTGATGAGTCGAACTCCGAACTGCGGTATAGCCATCGATCGTGATGCAAGATAAACCCAGCGCGATTTTTCCCAACCGCTGGGTTTCCCCAAACATATTTTCTTCAAAGATAGAGGTTCAATCGGATCATCTCAGATCAAGCAAGTGGATCCTAAGATCAAATAGTTTTTTGTCTCACATTCAAATAGATTTTGCATCCTAAGAAATCCAGATTTTGGAATCACCTAAAATCACGGCCCACATTGATGAAACTCTTCGGCGCTCGACCGAGGTACTACCCGGATGATGCATAACTCATATAAGTGTAGTCCTTGCATCCTGAGCCTTTCTTTGGTGAATTGATCGGAATAAGAAAAGGCGAAGTGTCAAAATTGGGAGTAGACTTGACGCATTCCTGTATGTCAATCGAATCTCTGCCTCTACAAAAGCCATTCTTACTGGCCACTTCGGACACGAGGTTCTAAAAATCTCCTCAGTAAATACGGATTTGAATTCTTCATTTAACTTCATCTAAGAGACTAGCCTGAGGCAGTAACAACTGATTTGCGATAATCGGAAAGGAGGCCTACTGATTTCTTTTCCAGTTGGTCCAAGCATGCTGAAACAAAAGCTCGCCGTGAATCAATTAGCCACAGTTCCGATTCCAGATCACCATATTGGTATTGCCTAAAGTCTATCCAATGGGTGATTAGTAGATTCAGCCACAAACTATTTTTAGAAGCGAGATGGATCTATCGGCAATAGCTTACCCGAGTCCCCGTAAGTAATCGCACCTGAGTAGAAAAGTGCAGGGCAAAGGAATTGAGTACTGATCCTTTGAGCAATCTGAATCTCTTCGTGCAACCTTCGGATCTGCCAAAAAGCCTTGGTCCAAATTGGGCAGACGAGTTCGCACGCGAAAGACCAGATATATTGCTTATCTCTCCGCCTAGAAATTCTGAGATCAAACGCTTTCTCCCGCCTTCGCCTCCCCGGAATTTCAGCACATATTTAAAATAGTGTCACATCTGCCAATGGGCGGGAGTGAACCTCCTCGCGCAGGGGCAATGAATGTAGCGGGTCACATGACGGTACGAAGTTTGAAGTGGTTGATCCATGATTTTCAGTCGAAAATTATCTATTTATCCCTAAAAGTAATTCAAAGGAATCGAAAAACTTTGGGATGAAATGGAGTTAATTGTTTTCAGTATCTTACCATCGCTTAATTTAATTAAAAGGTCCAGATTTCTGATTCTAACTCAAGTATTCCCTCCCTTATCTCTTTTCTTCAGTTTTTTTTACACTAAGTATAGCTTCAATTATCCTCTGATCGAGAAGAAATCCACGCAAGTAGTGGCAGCTTTATTTTGGACGGGATGATGGAGCGAAATGTAAAAGCTGATCTGGCATTTATATCGAAGCGAGGTTGAATCGGCTATAGAGGAAGACTTTACCAGTACTTCTTTGAAGTTTGGGCTACGCTACTCTCAAAGGGGGAACGCCCGAAATCCCAATTTGCAATAAAAAATGAATTAGTTAGTATTCGGGTGCAAGGAAACACGGCGGATAGCTTGAAACTGAATTGTATTGGCCCCGGGAATTTACACTATGATTTTTGACTTTGGTGAAGATTCGGCGAGACATGGAAAAATCGTGCATAAAAGTTGGTCTGAAAAAAAGCTTTAATTAGCTAACCACAAGTTTTCTCATGAATCTTTAACACTTGAAGGATTCAAAGAGTTTATTAGCACATTTTTAATCACAAAATCTGACACTTCATTTTTTTCTTCGTCGGAAAGCTGGTTTGATCAATGATTTGATTGATTTGGAGCCTCATTTCGATCTGGATCACGCATCATCACTCTAACTTACTCGTTCGAGTGGTGGCTGACGTTGATGACATATCCAAAAGAATCTTGCCACCAGTATCAAAAAATCAAAGCAGCCTCTTTAAAGGGACGTAAGGATTTGATGGTGACTTTACCATAAATTGGGAAATCTCCCAACGCAGGATGGACAAATCATTTGATCTGTATGATTTTTTTGGGGTCTGAAAACGGTTTTAGCTAAAAAAGCACGGAGTTTAAGTTTGACCGGATTCAATAGCTATCTTTACCAAAAAGGCACAATAATTTTTTCCTTTTCAACCAGATCTTCAGTCATCCAGCTGCTTGGCTCGACATCGCAGAATAATGCAATAACCCAGATAGAAAAAAATCTTAGCCAGGTGGAATTTTCCGGACCTAAACTCCAGTAATCCCAAATTTATGGCTTAATTCCATAGCGAAGCTTTACTATTGAATGGTGAATGCGGAAAATTTGGTCTAGAATTTTGGCATAGGGTACCACAACTTCATTGTACTATCCGCTTATTGCCGTTTGGACTAATTCCCCGATGCTTCAAATTCCATTTCTTAAGATCTTCTAATGCTATCGCTCATCATTAAGTTAGTCCATTACAATAGACCTTTTATTCGATAGTGAGACTTGATTTAGGGAAGTTTGAAGTTTTGTATTTTTAATCGTTTATTTCCTCCAAAAAAGCTTCGACTCAATGGTGACAGTAACCCGTTCTTCTTTGCTTGAAACCAAAGCTTCGATTTCTTTGGGAAGTTTTACTACAAGCTCTTTGGAAAATCTGACTTGATTTTTTGTTCTGTTAATTTCAACTGGGATTCCATTTTTAATTGCGCTAAAATGAGCTTGGGAAAGTTAAGGTAATCTTCTGCTGGGGTTGAATTGAGGAGAGGAGGGTAATTCGGTAATTTCTTAGCAAGAGAGTAACTGGAGCTGTCCACTATGTGCGGGATTTTTAGGGTTTTGGCTATCGAATCTATTTTAAATTTCAATGATCGTCAAGAGGAGAGGACTGTAGTTGGACTTAGATACTCTCAAGATCTTTCTCAAAAATCAGTTGTTTCGTAAAATTTTACTGGCTGATTTTCTAATGAAACCGAGAAAGGGAAGTGTGGTTTGAGTTTAAAAATATTTGCGAGCAAATCCGCAAGCATCTCTCTGATTTCATCTGATTTGATCCTGGTTTCTTTCAACAGCCTATACTTCTCTCTATCATAGTCAGCTCAAGGGATAATCACCCAGTGGTATAATCGTCCTTATTCAGGGGCGTATTAAAATCCAAAAAGTGGTAAGCCGCTGCAAGCAAAGGACTACACTTTGAGTTAGGAGAGTTTTTTAGGAGAAATACTTTTAGAGGATTTTTGCTATCCGGCAAAATTCATTTATTTCGTTGGGGTTGATTTCTTCGAGAATCAAGAGAAATCGAGACTTTTTCAACTTTGCCTCATCCTCGATCAAGTTCAAGCATTACCGATCTGAGTCTAACCTGATACACATTTACATGCATTCCTCCGATGGTCCCTACATCATCTCCTTTTTTGAATTTCCTCAATAAATTTTTTTGGAATCTTCTGTTTTTTCGCTGTGGTCCTGAAATAAGAATACATGAATCAGAATAATTGAGCCAATAAGAAAACTTGACCTAATATTCCACCGCCACTGCTGCATGCTGAGGCTAAATACATTGAATTCATGGCTTATTTTTTTAACTGGTCCAACTTGAGCAGGGCCAGCATTTTTTGATTCTACTGTACTTTAAACGAAGTCTAGTACAGTGGTTTGTATTTGCTTGATAGTCAACTGTTTGGAGGCTGAAGCTCAGATTTGGCAGAAGAATAAATATTCTTCCACAAAACCGTTTCACCAAGGCTTCACAGGCAGTCTTATGTCCAATTCAGGGACTAGTACATCCGCAAGAAGGCTTGTACTATTGGAAATTAAAGGCGTTGACGTTGTTAGTAAAAATTGGAGAATGCCAACTACTTCGCCTTCAGCAATAGTTCCAAAATATGCTCATTTGCCAGGGAACTGGGAATTGACCTAGTGAAGAATGGGTCCTCTAACTTGTGTAGCTTGAGCATTCACCGGAGTATTGCGGTGTTTGATGTTTCTAAAGCAGCGATCTTTTCTTCTAGTGCTTTGATTTTCTCATCAGCGCTATCTTTTTGGCTGCAAACGATACTCCAAGTGCATGATTAATGCATGGCGCCTATTTTTAAGAATTGATATTTCAAATAACGATTAATTGTTACTTGATTGATTGGTCTATTAACTTAAATTTACATCTGGAAAGCAGATTCTTGCTTTTATTTTTTGCTTCAGAGATTACTCGTTTTTCCCTCAGTTTTTTAGCTTCGTTGAAGATGAAGTTTCTTTTCCTTCAACCAGATCGTCCTACTAGACTTTCAAGTTCTTTTATATTTAGGATAACTTAAAGATAATTTAATCACGGGTAATTATTACTTGTCAGGAGCGAAGAAATTCCGCAATGCGGCCCTACTCCCTGCTGCTCCGATTTAACGAAGCGACCGAGTGAATTGCTGTTTGCTCAGAGTTTTATTATTATTGTCCATAAGTCTCTACCACTCTTCGGATTTCACATTTTCGTTAGCTCCTTTGCTTTACATCCAAGTCAGTTGACGAACTGGCTTTACTTTTTGGAGTGCTGTAGGTTTTAGAGATGTCTATATTTCATTTATAATCACTTTGACTGGAATACTTGGAAAGTTTCTCATTTCTGCAGAGCCATCGAAATGATGATTTTGTCACGTTGTAACCTAGTCGATCAATGTCAAATTTTTTTGTTCGTTGAGAGATTAACGCCTACTCTCAGCGACATTCTGATGGTGTTAATATATATTTTCAAAAAATTCCTTAATCCTCAATCCCAATTGATTGCAATTTCTGGGCATTTTGTCCATCACTTTCTGATCTAGATTCGCAGCATTTTTTCAATACTTTGGCTCCAGACTTATAACAACTGATTTGGTTTTCAAAGTCAGTTCAAATCTTTTCAAGCAAAGTAATTTAGGATTACTTTCATTTTAAAGATGATTTCCTTAAGTATGCTATCGGCGGCATCCAAGTCTTGCTCTAAACATGGTTGGGTTTTTCTATTCCGAGTAGGTTTGGTATACTTTCTGATGTCTTTAATATAATCTCTAAACCATCCTTAATTTCAAGCTCAAGATCCATCTAAGTTTACATGATTTCCTTGCCAGAGCAGCCTGAATAAGAAACTGAATCACCCAATGAGTTAATGGACTTTGATTGGAAGCTAAATTTTAGTTCGTTGCAAGCCACGGGTTATTTCCGGCATTAATCGTGGTTTCTTTTCACATTCTTTTCTTTACGTGGTTCAAAGCTTTAGCATTCAACTGCAGACTAAAATAACAACTGTGGAATTCGCTCTGCGAGATTACCATAGTTTCTTTATAAGACTGGTGATCTTTTTCATTGGCTTGGTGAAATTGGCTTCAAGGCTGCAATACACTTTGCTTTACTTTCGTCAGCTCGCTGGATTTCAGGATAGAGTTGCCGATGAGATCCTCTTCAAATAGTTTTAAAGCTACTTCTGCAGATTTATTCAGGCACTATTCTGGACTTCCATACTGTTTTAAGTCAGGCAAAAAGATTCCTTATAAAATCTTTTGCAAGTGTGGTGATTCGAACCTTGCACTGCTCATAAGCCATGAAAGGTTTTGGAAAGCCTTGAACCCTAAGAATTCCTTCGATTTAGCATAGTGGTTTTTTGTTTAGGAGCTGCAAATATCAGGCAATTTGCCTTGAGCTATTCTTTAGAGGGGTACAGAAAAACCACCAGAAAGAGATTTCGGTGGTTTTGATTTGACTTGTGATCAAAAAGGAAGTTTAACTCTTCCCATGGATTGAATCTAGCTTTTGCAGTTTTCGAATGCAGCTTGCTGAGCTGGAATATTTTTCTGCCTCTGAATTTCTCAATATTTGAATGCAGGTAATCCATATATTTTTTCGGTTGTTGAAATACGATTTCTCGATTTAATAGGCCACCGAGGTAAATTCCATTCGACAATTAATTACCTGCCTCGGCATTAACAGAAATCAAGGTGCATAGACGATCCCTTTCTTGCATCAGAAGCCTTTCGTGCTTCTCCTCATCTGTCAATGATATTTGCTCGCTGCTATCATGCGCTTTAAGGCGGTCGATATGTTTTCGTCATTAATAGTAGCTTCAAGTGCACAAGGGGATAGAATTGTCCATCTGTAATCATCAGATACATTTGGGATAAACTGCTTGAGCGCCGGTTAGCTTTTGCCACTTCCATTAATTTTTCCTGAAAAATGTGGTGATCAATCACTTCAGCGCTTCCTTGATTAAATATTCATAAGGTATTTACAACGTTGCCCTACACCTTGTACACCAATTTTTTTTTCCAGAAAGGTCATCAGGCCAAATGCTTTTTTGCTGCTGCTTTCATCCCCATCGTAAAAGCCATAAACTGTAACAGGTGATGGATCTTCCAGCTCCATCCTTAATCTCGGGTAAGCCGGCTACATGTCGGGTCTCCATGGCGAATAAAATTCAATATCTGATGTCTCATATTGACATCCTCGGCGGTCACATATCGGCCGGATAGGCTTTCCACCACAAATCGCCCAATCGAGCGCAGGAAACGCTTCATTTTTCCAATTTTGGATCGCAATGATAACTGCCTTACCTCCTCCGAATTAAGTCCAGCAAGTGCATTTTGAAAGTCATTCCTCGGGATAATCGCAATACATCTGTAATTTGCTTCTCTCTCTGTAGCGTAAGGCCCATTCGAGTGCTCTAAAGCCTGGCCCTAAGACGTATTGTGAATCGCAAATTAAATGCTTTATAGGCTGTTGCTTTCCTGGCAAAATGACCAATTGCTTCATCGATCCATTTTTGGTAATTTGGCCAAAAATAGAGCTGCTGATGCGTTTCTGTTGGTTTAATCTCTAACATTGACTTTCGTTTTTAGAATAGTTATATTGGGTCGGTAAGGAAGTGTTGCCAATACAAATTAAATACTTTTTATTGCCTTCAAAGATTAATTGTTCATAAACCGCTACTAATTTCTCAAAAATTAAAAATTTTTATTTGGTGAAGCCATTTTGGAGACTCAAATAAGTATCTGCTTAAGTAGTAAGGGATTAACTGCTCTAGGGATAGTATTTTAATGTAATTTTCTTAATATTTCGTATTATCCCTGCGCAGGCTGGTCAAGATTGGATAGATTGTCGTAGGAGTTTGACGAATTTATAGGCCCGTACAACTGTAGGTTGGAATGGGTGAGCCAGCTAAGAATTTTTTTAAAATCTGTAAATTCGTATTCGGGATTCTGATTTTTAGTGTGGCTTTGTTACGAGGAACTTTTTCTTTTCTCATTCGTCAGACGATAATTATCATGTCTCAGAAAAATGAGTTTTGACATGAAAAGTGAATTTTGGCACTATCAGAAATTTGCCACTTAGTTTTTATAGAAAAAAAATAGCACAGGGTACCTGAGGCTCGAAATCACGGAAGATGTGAGTCGAGTCCGAATGTTCTTGGCCACTGCTATATTACCGGTGAAATTTAAATTGATTCTGTTCCCTGGTGAATCATTATATGATTATGATCAATCCCGTGCTGACGTTGTATTCACTTCTTCCTTTTGCGATAACTTTCTTTGAGTATCTATTTTGTGAATACATGAATCACGAAGCGGTCTGAAAGATCCAACGGAGCTTAAGCGATTGAGTACTTTTGTTATTCAGGAAGCCTTCTCAGGAATCGAGTTTTGAAAAAGCATTTGTGAGAGAAAAGTGATAGCGGCAAATGAACTTTGCTAAAGCAAGTTGAGGATTATAAAATTAAATCCATTCGTCTGACTAAAGTGAATGCCTTTATTTTTCCCCTTGATCAATGGCTTTGGTGGAATTTTCCCTTCTCGATTATCACGGTTTACGTAGTGGATTGCAAGTCATCAGGACGAAATAGCTACGGAGTTATTGCGGAGTTTTATCCTTTTCGTGAATATGGCTGCCTGGGCGGTGACTTCCTTTGGATGGATTACATATCGTCCAGCGAGCTGCCGCTTCCTCAGACTAGAATCAATGAGTTTCCTAGACGAAAAAATGACATTGTGAGTTCTGAAAATCTAAAAACTGAATCCAAGGTGCAATTGAAGGTTGGTTAATTTACTTTTGTGTATACTGATTCAGGATTAAGGCTTTTAGATCAGGTCAGCCTTTAAGATTAAAGGAGGACAACTTGGGTATTATTGGACCACAGGATTCGGTAAGCTCAACAATAGGAATCTTCTGATGAGAGATGTTGATCCTACTGAAGGTGGGATTTCAAATAGATGGTAAACCTATTTCCTCTATGATATTTTTCTGATCTCGAGACAGACGGTTATGTGCAAGGACCGTATTTTTTATACTCTGATCCGATCGTAATAATATTGCTTTTGAATCGATACGCAGATGAAGGCATTATCCTCAGGCAGCAAAGGATGCGGATGTTATCAATATCGTTGGATTTCCCAAGGGATTTGAGAACTTATGCTAGGAGAGCGAGGAAATCACTTTCCGTGGGCAAAAGCCAGCGTGTGTCATTGCAAGAGCTATTGGCAAAATCACCTAAAATTCTGAATTCTGGACGATTGTTTATCTGCAGTGGACACGAAAGCATGAGAATGTGATCCTATCAGCCTTTGAAAAAATAATGAAAGCAGGAAACTCATCATCATCTCACATCGAGTCTCCTCTGCAAAGCTGCGGATCAGATTATGTTCTTGGATGATGGTAAGATTATAGAAAGTGGGCAATCATGATATTTATAGGAGTTGAAAGGTGTCTATGAGAGCTTTATGAGAAGCAGACGCAGGCAGTGAAACAACTGAATCCTAAAAATATCAGCTAAAATAATTCCTGGAATTTAATAAGTGTGGTACTTGAAATGAATCAGACGAAAATTTATGGAAGAGCAAAAGTCAAAGCCCAATGAAAATTGAAACGGTTCTTAAAGAAATTGTGACAAATAGAAGAGTAGTATTAAAAAGGTGCGACGGCAGGAATGGATGCGAAGGAGGAAGTAGAAAGAAGCTTCAGAAGTAATTGAAGAAAATAAGACGACCCTAGACCAGGAAGAAACTCAAAAAAGGAAACGCATACTGGCAAAATATTCAAAGAGGTAAGAAGAAAATAAAGCAAACTTAGGATCGAAAGGGTTCTTAAAAGAGGGACTTAAGCAGTTTGGCTTGCAATTGAGGCGCTTTCTTAGTAAAAAGTTAGTAGAAATCAAGGATTTCGAGTGTAAAAAAGCCAGGAGCAATTAGTTTCTGGCTTTTTTTATTTTGCAGCGAACGACATCGCATCGATATAAAGGTGGATCTAAGTCATACAATACTTTGTTAGCGGTAAATATAACCATCTTACTCACAAGGTCATCCTCAGGTCATCCTCTTTTTTTCGAAGAGGTTGCACGCCTTCCAAGTTTCTCAATTACAATCTTCCTGAAATTAAGCGGTTCGGAGTAGTCCCTGGGAGTTATTTTATGGGTCCACTGTTTAGCTCCAAAGATTCGAAGTAAGTTGGGTGGCTTCCGAGGGTCCTCATATTCCTAGTAATAGCGCTAAGTATTGAGCGAACCGGCAAACTGCATCATCCTACGAGTGGAAGTAGGGCACCAAACTTCGGAATCTTGTCTATGCAAGGGACTAAATTACCACGAGAATATAACAAACCCTCGTAAAAATAACTGGAACCAAGGAAAATTTCTAGACTATCACTTAAAGATGTAAACAACCCTACACTCTCACAAGTATATAAGAGATAAAGTGTCGCATGCTGAATAAGGAGGCAATGGAATGTTAGAAGAATAAGTGAAAGAACTTCATTACATCAGATGTCGCCGATCTCAGATATTCATTTGAGCATCGCAATTCAATTCTTCCAGCTTGAAGTCCTGTTTTCAACATGTCTAAGTATCAGCCCAGCCTTGACATATCCTCTGAGTCGCTTTCTGGGATGATGCTTATAAATGTGTCGCGCGGGTATAGTATGGTACCTCTCTAGGGCGGGTTCTCTTGTTCTTCAGCAACTTGTGTTATCAAAGTGAATACTAACATCAGTTCAGACACTCGATTTTGCTAACCACTTCCTCTATCCTGCTTAACTTGCAAGCATGCCGATTCGCCGCTGCTAAGATCAGGCACTATTATTCTCTCTCTCTACAAAAACATCCTAAATCTCCCTTTGAGACTCGATTGTTTCATGCGACTCTCTCGAAAATTCATATAGCTAAAGTTCGCAAAACATCTCGCCCTTGCTGAATCTCGACATATTTTCGCTGGTAAATTTCTCGAAAGTGTCTCATAATTCTCATCATTTTGGTTCTTTGTATTCGTATCTCTAGGGTTATTAACAATCGATTGACCTCAACTTACGCTGACTCACGCTGAGATAATGTGATAGCAGCAATCCGAAAGGAATGAAATATTCGATTATGCTAATAATTATTAAGTCTTTGAGACTTCAGGTCTCGTCTGGATGAGACTTGCTTGCGTCTACCGCTATAAATGCCTTCTGCTGTGTACTAGACTTTCCCCTCTATACCTCTGAACAGATTAATCTCGGACCATCACGGTATTACTCTTGCCATATCTTCTCTATATTATTCTCTCTTGACGATTGTATCACCGAGTTTAATCTGACCCCATTAAAGGGACTTTAGAAAGTGAGCCGCTCATGCCACTCGATGTGAAGAAAGAGCATGTTCGCCATTGACCATATTGTCATAATCGGATAATTTGTCTTGTCTGGAAGAAGCATTCTGAGTGATCACAGCTATCAAAATGTGACCAATAACAGAGAGAGAGTTCTGCTTGTCTCAGCAAGGCAAATAGCTTAATCTCAGTACGCATTAATTGCACAGCAACTCATGATCTTATATCTTGTAGGGTAGTGCTTTATCGAGCCTTCCTGCGGCTTTGTGAAGACCGCATTTGGGGTCTGATCACACGCGGTCTTTTTGGACATCAGATTACACATGGAATGATGGGTAATAATCTGTTCCGACTTTCGTCCTCACAATCATATCAGACGTTGGCCCGTAAAGGTCCGCGCGTTCTGCCTCTGTCCGCACTGCCAGAAGTCTGGAGTAAATACTAATGTACTAGGAAGTAGCATAAGCTGCTGGATCTCGCTCTATTGCATGTGCGTTCGTTTCATGGATTAAGTGGTCATCTATCTGCATAGAAGATTCTGGTTGACCTCACATATATACAATATTGATGTTTCAGCGAAGTTATTAAATGGCTTCCTCCTCTTCGCTCTTGGGTATATTCTAAGGAAAAATTGGAATAGTATATTTTCGAGCTGTTATTAGGCTACACCTCAATACGCCAGGATTTCCTGGAAATGTCGAATACACGAATATGACGCGAGGGAATTTCATTCAACATATTCTATGGTCGTTCATACCCAAGCGTATAACTCTATATACTTACGGCAAGTTAGAGATGAGTAGATCGCTCACCTTTACCCTCATCAAAGCTATATCGTAGCACGGGATTTAAGTATTTGGCGCTTCGAAGGAGATAGAGCGTATATTTCAGTGAATTCACTGTGGTAATTCACCTATGATTCCTCAACAGGTTTTTCTGCGACAAGTTCAAAGTAGGTGTAATAGATGTTCTGATTCTGGGCATACTATACAGGCCTTTCATATAAACTTTGCTAGATCAGAATTTACGCTACAGCGAGAGTATATTCCGAGACAATAATTAAAGGCACTCTGTGGAATTAGCTCGACTATCCTCTTGTACAATTTCCAGAACTTTACCAGGTAGGGCATTCAACTAAAGTCGAATCTTCCACATTAGAGTTATTGCTTGGATAATTCTTTTTCGCAATGATTCGTAGGGTATCAACGCTATGGGCATACAGCAATACTTTCTGAGCTATTCCAGCTCTTGTCGCCAGAACCCGGTCTTAGATTGGTCAAATTCACAGTGCAAAAGAAAGAGAGAAGTTCACATCCGGATGTACAGTGCAAATATGCAAGCATTTGTGTAGAATGCCATTATTTAACATCGTCTCGAACTAGCCAAAAGTAGCCTATCTCTTTTCTCTCCATCATGAGTAGTTCCTTCTCAGATGCGATATACAACACATAGCCGATAAATCGATGACCTAACATCAAGTCGAGAAGGAACTAAGGTCCATCAGTTCTAGACTCGCAAGAATCTACTGTGCAACAATACAAGGAACAACTAAAAAATCTGGAGGAGGTTATCACCAGCGCGAATATATGGTGACTATTTTATTAACTTTTAAATAAGTCTTTTCACTCCTCAAATTGGTCTAAATTGTTAGCGAAGGTACGAAATTTGACTTACTATAAGGACAGCTTCTTTCACATGGATGAGGAGTTCTCAAGAGTATATTCCTCACGGAAACAACTGCTCCTCAATCTTCTCGGTCTGCTCCATATAAATAGGTGTAAAGGAGCATTCTCCTTGTTGATATACAATTACCTGAAGATCTTGATCCAATAATTCGTGCGTAATCGGTAGAAGCCCTCATGATTCGCGACCTTCGTATGGAATCTTCCTAGGGCTCTCCGAGAGGTCCTCTCGCGAATGATTTCACGGCGATTTTTAGTCTATTCTAACTCCCAAAATAAGGATATGGTTAACTCATACGAAAAAAAGTTGCGGCGGGAGTGACAGAAGTGAGCTATCTCATCCCACCCTCTGTAAGGTGCGGATACAGGCGGTCCGCGAATCAGGATGGATTGATACCTACACCAAACAAAGTATAAGACACTTTTTGCTGCAGCTATCGTTCAGAGAAATTCAACATAATACTCCAACAGTTAGAACTCTTTTGAGGAGTCGTGTGCTAAAAAATCAAAGGATTTACTTTCCTTTATGACAGATAATTCCCGCCGGAGTTGAGATGCGGATCTCTTCTATCTAATAAGCTGAGCAGAGAAACTTTGAGAGCTTGACCATGGATACGCTTGGTCCATATTTGTGAACTTTAATCAACGTAGATAATCCAAAATCATCGTAAGTCACAGGATCTGTGCTTACGTCACCGCAGGCATTTCATCGTATATGTGCGCATCCTCCATCAGCGCTGAACATCTGTAGTGCTGTGGAAATAACCGAGATCCACTTATCGTCTTTGGACGTTCTGATGAAGACTGTACGGCAATATTAACCGGGACTAGGGCTCACTTAGAGTCTCCAACCAGCAACTCCAACTCGCTTTATTACTCTTAAAGCCTTTCAAGAAAAGCACGGCATCGTCAGAAGAGGCCATTTGCCGGAAATGACTAAAAATACTCGGCTAGCCGAATTACTCTGACGCGAATATGCATTTCTTCGCAAATTTTCACCTCTTCCACGCCGAATTTTAATTAGAAAAGGATGACTTTTACAATCTTTCTTTAAGGATCACACTCCAGCGTAACTCTTCAGCCTGATTTCTTTTAGCTTCGCTATCTCTTACTTATCAACTTATAAGTTTGATGAAATCAGCTTCATATTATCCTCAATTCCTCTCTAGAATGGCGGAAGTTCCAGTCTCAGTTGTTCTTGACGTTTTACTAGGCAGTAAACTCAACATTCATCTTTGTCCACGCGCTTTCGCCAAGTTACAAAGAGGTTTTTGGCAATTTGGGGCATAGATCTCCGTTGGGAAAGCTATTGCTAGGAAAGTAAAATAATATGACCGAAGTTGATCGGTGTTTCATGGATTCAATGCTTGGCTTAGCAAAGTCAATTTTACAAATTTATTAGATTTAAAGTCAAATGCCGATACTTAAGCAATTAACAGAATTAGGAATGAAACCATTGATCAAATCGGCAGGTATTTTTGTGCTTTCGCTGATTCAACTTCAATTTCATCCAAGTAATCTTTTACCAAAATGATTGCATAAACCGCCTTTCCGCTTTTCTCCTTTGACTTTATTGAGGATTCAGGAATTCATAATCAAGTAAATTGAAGCATTTCCTACTGTGTTCGAAGATAAGTTTGCCGGTGGATTCTTTTTACTTCTAGGTCAAAGTGATCTTATGGCGTTTGCATCCATGCGAGTGAATGATCAGGTTTGGCACATACTCTCTCTACTGCTAAAGTAAGTGAAGTTTAGTATTTTCGGAAGAAAAGGCATGTCACAAGTTCTCGCAAAAAAGCTCTCAGTCCTGCAATGCGGTAGTCTGGCAATATAGTGGTGATGCCGAATTATCCATAGTCAGGAGGAAAGGCGCGGATTTGATTACTCCACCTCCGGAAGAAATCGCCATTATACCTTGTGGACAGACCCTAAGAATTTTGAATAACACTTCCAAATTATCTTCTTTATCAGAAAGTCCCCGCCAAAAATTCTGAGCTCTATAGGTTCTATCATCGTCATTGATCTTCCAAGTTGAAGCACATCTGAAACAAACTCAGGTACCACTGCAGATGAAAAATGTTCCAATGCCTTTCCATCAATACAATCGAACGACCTTTCACTTCGCGTCTGTGCGATCAAGCCAATTCTTCGACTAGACTCATCAAAAAGCACCGAGTCTATGACTGGCAGAATCTACCTTCTCTTAGAATCAAGATGTGCTAAAAACACTTCCTCTTCAAGTCCTTCTTGATATTGGAGCCAATAGTTAATGAACCTTCTATTATAAAATGACTAGTTAAGACCTTAACGACCCATTATGGAATCCTAAATCGTCGGACTTCTTTACCCATACCCTCCTTAAACGAAGTGATGAAGCGAATCGATGAGATTTCTGGTCTTAGGACTTCTTCTTGAGTGTTGACTCACTCGTACACCCGACTAGTGAAAGCAAGAGCGATAAATACGTTGCCTTACGAAAAAATCGCAAGAAAAGACGACAAAAACAAAGAACATCCAAACCGCGAATTGTTTTCTGAATAGATCAGCAAATGGCCTCCAAGACCTCCTCAGCTGCTGTAGGAATAAAAACATAACGTATCCAACAATCTCACGCCTGGCTTGATGAAAGGTCTCTTATTCAAGTGATCTCTAAATATACCCCAGACTTGTTTCTTAATTCACAACCAGACATAGCATAATTAACTCCTCAAATCTCTGAATATCTCTGAAGATCAGTTCTAATAAATTGAGCCTACCGTAAGGTGAGTTTTGATCTGTGTAGAGTGGTCGGACATGCCCCGCCTCTAGTATTGGTTCATGAAGGTAAATATCTCTTCACATCGCGATAAATAGGTAACTCAAGGCAACAGAAAACTGAAACCAAGTGGATGGAGGAGTGAGTTCCGTTCGAGGCAGTTTGCTTAAAGGCAGAGTAAGCTTTGATCAGAAAGTCAGAACGACTGCAGGTTAATTGGATAAGGACGTTGTGGAAGAGTTCTTTCATTGTGGGCCATATGTGGAATGCTGCTGAGGTCCGCTTTTCCAGAGACATACCAATGATCGAGAGAACGATAGCGAATCTTCTGCAGCTTGAAAGTGTCGTAATAGTCTCAACTACTTTCTATTCTGCGCGATTTGTGAATAGGGGGCAGAAATATCAAAAAGAGTCGTTTGACAAGTTGGTAGGGTAGAAAGCGCTTTTTGGGACGCGCTGCGAATCTCAACTCCTCTTGGTAGCGGGGAGCTCATTTAATATCGCCTGATTAAGTAATCGGTGTTTTCTACGAGGATGACAAGCTTCGACTTACAAAGGTGTGAATGATGTTAATCATGTTCGTGGGTATTAAGGCCATGCCTTCACATCTCTTTGATTATTATCATTCTCAATTGATGGGTATTTTATTGATCACGCAAACGGTATTATGAGGTGCTGATCGAATCTTGGAGTGGTTAAGTCGTATTTCTTGATATTTGCACGCTTTAGTATTTTTTCATGCCGGCTTTTCCGACGCAAAGCTTTTTGACACGTTGATTAGGACGTTAGTTCTCTCTGTTTTAGTAATCAATAAATGCTATCAACTGAAATCTTTGATAGATCTTCTCGCTGCCATCTCAATTGCCTGAAGCGGGTCCGAGTCTGCATAGAGTGCGGCTCATGCAGAATCCATTAAGATATCGAGAACTTGGTGTCTTCATTTTCTCAGGCTTATAGATTGCTTAAGCGCTGAAAAGCTAATTGCGTCGGTTAGTTTGTTCAAAAAGCAGAAGGAGGTCGGTAGGTTGCATGGCGTGAGCTAAAAAGACTGAAAAGGGCATATGGAAAAGAGTAAACCCGAAGTAGGCTGAAGTCAAAAATGGTTGTGCAGTGAGGTTGACGGATTAGATGATGTTTAATTGGTATAGGGTCCTTGAATTGTGGATGAGAAAAGGAATCCACTGAGATTGAGGAAGATAAATAAAAGAGGGGGTAGGGATTCCACGTTTTCCTAAGATGGTGAGGTAGGGAAGGCCATTTTAGATTACGCGTGAAAGTCACAAGGCCGAGACGCTATCAGAAGTACGAAGTCAAGGAAGGAAGCTGGTAATGCGAACGTGTTTTTGATTGAAAGAGTGAAAAACTTCGCCCGAGCGCATCGCAAATCTATAGTGGCTTAGCCAAAATTGCTATTACTACGCGCTACTTTTCCTGATAAAGAAATAGGTGCTTCCAAAAGGAGCGCGGCGGAATCAAGAAATGAAGTTAGGGCAGAAATTGATGTGGTAAAATAAAGATTTTCTCAGGAAAGGAAGGGGGAATGGTTACTTGAGCGAGTCTGCTTCACCAATGACCATAAAACAAAAGCTCAAAATAGGAAATAAAAAAAAAAAACAAAAACTCACTGGCAAACAATCCTGTGGATTGCCGCCTCTGATCAGGATCAAGTTTAGGAATTCATATTTTGGAGTTTTGGTGAAGAGATATGAATAAAAACATAGACCATCAGGAAACAAATTTCTAGGATCAAAATATTCAACAATCTATGCAATCCGGAATCTATCTTCGTGAGATCCCAATAGTCTCACCAAATCCACAATAGCAATGCCAGCCATAACATATGGCTAGTGCAAGGCTAGCTTTCCGAAGTTGATTTGTAGTTTGATCATGAAATTGCCAATGCAAAGGTATGACAAGATTTAATTTAGTCTTCTCGGGTAATCGGGCAATTAAATACCGATGTTTAAAAAATCTACATGAAGTAAAATCTAAGAAAATGTTTCCGTGTCAATTATATGAAGCAGGTCTCAATGACTCCCTGACAATTTTGCTGATTAGCTGGAGAAGATGCTCGACTCATCATAGTTCTTTTTTTTACGGCCTGAGTGAGCTTTACAAATAATTTTTTGTCTCGACTATTAAAACTGAAGTGGTTGATCTGCTCTAGTCCCTTACCAAATGTTCTGGCCAAATCATGAATCAGCGATTTTTCACGGATTTCCTCCCAATCGATATGCTTTAAGCAGATCATTGAAAGCAGTTTTCTAAGGGTTCAGCTCTTTTTTCTCACGAAAATAGGGTTTATTACTCATGGATAGCTGGATTTTATTACAAAAGTGCAGCAGCTATGCATGTCTTGCAATAAGCTTGCCCGTTTTGGCTCAAAGAATAAGTTTTTATCCTGCCAAAGCAGCCAGCTTCTTCGTTTCATTTTGGGCCAAAATATCCTTTTTTCTAATCAAAAGGTCATCTGGTATTGATCAGAAATATTTGAAAATCACTCCAATCGTTTATTAGTCCTGTAAGTAGGTATCATTGAGGAGATCTGTTTCCGGTCAATTTTGATAACAAATGGATCAGTACTTTTTCTAAATTTTTCAAATACTTACCATTTGAAGAAGGATTAGATCTTCGATTACTTCATCGAAATGAGGTGCACTTGGGCCGAACAGACTGAAGTAAGGAGGGTGCCTTATCCAGTAATTTGTGTTGTGAAGGGCAAACTGATGGCGGGGTTTGCCAAATTGGAAATCTCATACTGGATAATAAACCGCTTTCGCGGTTTCTTCTTGGCAGATTTTCGAATTGGCAGGGCTTGTAAACTCGTCATCTGCAGGAGTAAATTTTCCTTTTTGAGTCAAATCCCAAAGCAGTTTTTGGGGCTCTACAGTGAGTGCATATGCGGAGTGTGACCGGTTTTGGTCTGAGTTGCTTGACTTAGGTCTGCCCTTCAGAATTGAATGATCAGAATGCGTGAAGTCATAAATGGATCTAAACTGAATATTTTTCAAACCTCGATTTTGGCGTGCCTTTCTCCCATCGCTTGGTATCGATCCGGGCGCAGTATGTGCTCGATTATTAAAATTTAAAGACCGACTCATTAAGGGGCTTTCTGATCAAGATGAGCCGATCGATCTCCTTGATTTTTCCAAGAGTGAAGGTTTCTTCGCCTTAGATCA
>Ga0163217_1011887_pt1 | contig 21210 bp, 12 predicted proteins | sample SynspAceP_FD_185933 | JGI IMG/M metagenome (GOLD analysis project Ga0163217, IMG submission 185933) | Saline lake microbial communities from Ace Lake in Antarctica - Synechococcus sp. Ace-P (PacBio error correction) | ecosystem: Environmental > Aquatic > Non-marine Saline and Alkaline > Saline ...
GAGAGAGACGATAGCGACTGCTGCGGATAGTTATAAGACTGTTTTTTAAATTTTTCCCCCTTTGGGGCCCCCCCCCGCCTTTTTTTGGGGGGGGGGGCTCCGGGGGGGAAAAAAAAAATTTTTACCCACGATTAATTCTTTTAAAAAAAATTTGGGGCCCCTAAATAAATTTTCCTACCCAATTGGGGGGAATAATGTTGGTAAAAACCTTAAATTTAATTCCTGGGAATTAAGGTCATTGGAGCCAGTTTGGTTTTAAATGGAAGGGGGTTTTTGGGAAATGTTTAAAAGATAACTCCCAGAAGGTTTGGGATATGAAACGCTAAATAGCAACCGGGGTTTAAGGTCGGCCAGCTGGTTTCCCAAATCATCCCCCAGAGGGGTGGATTTTTTCTACACAAGAAAACCAAGGGGTATTGGGGTGGTTTCAAAGGAAAGGAATGACTCCCATTTTGGGAAGTAAGGTGATTTTTGGCAAGGTAATCCCTGAAAGGTTTAGAATGGCACAGATGACCCACAGTCGCCCTTAAAACTAAAACAGGAAGAAATCGAAGGAACAAATCAGGTTTAAGTCTTTATGAATAATGGCTAAAAAAGTACCAGCCATTTAAAGGGCTCCTGCAATCTTGGTTTCCCCATACCATACAGGGTTTTTCCACTTCGGATAATCCTATATGTACTACGAATGGAAAAAAATTTGGGTCCATTTGAAAGGACCAGATATTTGTTGGGTGACCAAGGCCATAGCAAGATTATGCGGGTTTTTTTTATGGAAAAAGGTCAACGGGGTGTACCCAAGGTGCTTTCGTTTTTATTTCGTGAAGGTTTTTCCCTCTGGTTTAATACGATGTTATGGGGTTTAGCGATTCCAGTTATGTTTTGTGGGTATGACCAGTAGGGGAAGGTCTTCTACAGGAAAAGCAACCATATGGGTTTGCAACGGCTTGTCTGGACTGGAAAAATACCTTTTCCCGAATTAAAACCATGAAGGCGCTTGAATGATGGATTTTAAAATTGGAATTCAAACGGAACCGGTAAAATAAAAAGTTGGCCAGCTGAAATGTAACTAGTTATGAAATGAAAAGTTTTACTTACCAATATCACAATACTTACGGTAGTCCCCCATTGTTTGGAAGAACAGCCGGTAATGGTACACAAAGCCAGCGGTTTCGGTAGATGGATTAATCTGTTTAAATTAACATTTGCAACGGTAATGCGATTGGGTTTTATCCACGACGATAAAATTCCCCGGTCTTATCTCGGGTTTTCGGGAAAGAAACTACTGCATGAACACAGGTTATTATAACGCTGAACGAAGTTTCAGGGGGAGTATTGAAGTCTCTCACAAATGGATAGCTGCTGTCAAATCGGGTAAAAATAATTGTCCCAACCTAAAGAATAACAAAAATGCCTAATGATTGGAAATAATAAATCCGATCCAAGAAATTTGATGATCGGTAAACCAAAAACCGGGATTGAAGTATGATGTCGAGGAGTGCAGGTAAAAAGAGGAGGCCAAGGGTAGAGCTCACCTTTAATAATAAACGACGATATGAATGCACAACCTAGTAATCACCCAGAAAGGTAAGGAGTCGGTGGTAAGGTGGGGCAAATGGGGCTTTGATGTTGGATTGGACGGACCGACTATTAATTATGTGCCGGATACCCGAATTTGGTGTTGTAACCCATACTGCTTCATGCAGCCAGAAACAGCAGAAACAATGTTATATTAAAAATGCCAAGAATGAGCCGGGTGAAATATTTGGGGAATAGTAATGTACCTCCCGGGTCATTCCTCGATATGCGGGCTAAAACTAATTGTAGAGTAATATTTGTTTCCTACTCTTTGGAGTATTGCATTGATAATGGAATATGTGCTTATTTTAATTTTTGGTGCGCCCAGATAAAAAATGATGGTTCTGTGCAAATTTTAGGTAACGGAATATCGGTTATGATGGAATTAAATGGACAGCATATGCCTACTTTTAAAAGAAATGTTATCCAACGAGGAAAAACTAAAACACCGTTTTCAACATGCTCTAGGGAATATTCTTGGGCTTATCGGTCCTTTGCGGTTTTAATTCAATATGCCGGGGAGCTAATCTCTTACGGTACCTTTTTCGCATAGTGGCTGTAGCAGTTTTACCTTGTATTGTTTGTTTACGGCATCAACCTTATATCATCGTGTTGGGGGATCGTAATTTTGAAAACAAATTAAGGATACTGGATCACATCAGTAATTTATTTTTTAAATTGCGGGGACTTATACACCGGTTGCCTTGATCTTGTTGGAAAATGGCAATGGAATGGTTCCTATTTTAATACAGTTTGGGGGAAATAGCAGCCCGTAGGTACGGTCAATGAAATTATTCTATACTGGAAAAGTTCGATTTATTTACATTTTTCTTTAATTTGGTTAATGGGCTGGGTTTGATCGTATTGGATTTGGATAATTTGCTTAGCCATACAACCCTACAATTGGACAGAGTGCCCTTTTTTTTGGGAGGTGCTTTTTTATCCCTTGGAATGTTTTTTTATGCACAGAAAGAAAATCCCTATAATCACTTTATTTGGTCATTTATTTGTATTTGGCAGGTGCATAAGCCATTGGGTTTTTATCTAGTAGATTGTGGTTTAAGGTTTAATAATGTCTTCATATTGGATTATAAGAATTCTTCAAATAGCAGCCTTTTGGCTTTAAAAAAAGACCAATGGTCTCCTGCCAAGTATTTTTTTTATTGTGTATGGAAACATTCTCGAGACCAACTGAATTCTTGGAGATTTCCTTCCGTTTATCCATAGAAAACCGTAATCCTAGATAGGGCTTTCGGGTAATATTCCTCTAATAAAAATCGATTTAAGTGACAATCAAATTTTTCCCATACTTCAATCGTTTTTCTAGATCTGAGTTCCTATACTCGAAAGAGACCATTGCTCTCTTCAATCAAAATGAAATTTAAAAGAGGAGTCCTTTATACCAGTGTTATACAGAATCCATTTTCTCGAAAGGATTTCCCAAAGGAGATCCAAACAATATCTTGGCGGTAACTTTTTGCTTCCTCCTTGCTTGAACATTTATTGGTCCTTGGTGCTAATGTTAATTTTAGCAGTGGCTACTAATTTAAAGTAAATTGAGCCTGTTGTGCCAATTATTCTTGTAATTGGAATTCGATTTTATAGCAATAAGCAATTGAAAATTCCAAAATAATAACCACCAGTTTTGCGGCAAGTTAAATTTATGCGCCTTCCGAACTTTCGAATAAAATAACAGTTTGAAATATGAAAAGAAAAAACACCAATTTACCAAGGCGTTTAACAATACAGCATAATGTGGATAAATTCATAATTTGGCAGGCAATATAAGTACCTATAGGGGCATAAGGGCCAAAAAGCACTAATAAAAAATATGGCGGACAAGCAACTTGATCTTGGAGTTGAAGTAAAAAATATGCTAAGAATAATGGAATTGGATTTTATGAATTTAGTATTCCATATAAAAATGGACTGTGATTTTCTATAGGCAATCCTCAGTAGTGAATGTATGCACAGGCTTATATAATAGCATCCAAGGGAAATCCGATTTTTTCAGGATCTAAAATGAACATGACCATGATTTCTTGCTCCTTGGAAAAAATTTCGAAGAAATATATCTGGGAGCAGAATCCCCAACATACCATAAAACTCCGACGGTTTTTGGTTCTGCACTAACCGATAACTTCAGGGAACCAATTCAAATAACAGTAAAGCGCTCATAAAAGCGTGCCACTGAAAAGGCAAGTAGTAGCCTTAAAGACTTCCTTGTTTTTTTTGGTTTGGTAAGTATAACAAATAGAAATCTCAGCACTACAGCAAAGAATAGGTATAAATATTTCATTAAGGATTAATTTCTGGTATTGTACATAAATATCATATTGGCTAATAAGGGCTAAAATTAATGTATTTTTGGCCGTAATCTTAAAGGTAGATATGTAAACAATAATTTTAAAATGGGGCCAAAGACATGTTTTGGTTTTTGAGGAAATTTTTGCCAAAGGAACCTACGTAACCTAGTGCGAGTAATGTTCATGGAAGCAGTTTGGGCGTATATTTTTGAAAGGGGATACCGGTTTTATGTACAGGCAAATCTTTGTTTGCGTACTGCAATTAAAATTGTTAACGCGATCCATTCGTTTCGGGTTTGCGGGAATTGAAAACGATCTTTATAAAAAAATATATGCCATGGATTGGTTCGATTAATCTTTCGAACGCACCACGACTTTTGGCAATAGATGCACAGTAAATAGCGAAAATTTCCACCCATTCCTTATATGTCTCCCAAAAAGACAAAAGATGCCATAGTGGGAAATAAAATTTAGGGATACGGACGTACTAGGCAATGTAGAATATTAAATTCGCAGATGGTTTGAAATCAATATTCACATTTCCAAAATGATGCAATGTAACGTGGCCACTAGATTCCTCAGGGAGATCTTTGGCACCAAAGAGGGTATCGGACGCCACCAAACATAAGCAAGCCTAAAAGAAAGGTTTTGGCAGCTGGAACTTTTGGTTGTTAAGTGGATGGGATGGACATGTGATTTCCTTGGATCCATGTGTGGAAGTGGTACCCTGTTAACAGAGCGGCCATTGATTTGCCCTGTAATATTCCGGCAATATTAATAGAAAGGAATTTGCTTTGAGAAAATGGCACGATTTTGAATCCGAGCTTTTGAGAAAATTGTAGATAGCCAGTCTAAATAGGACAAGGGAGTTTTTAACGCATAAAATTAATTGGATATGATAAAGCACCCTCTGCCGTTAGAAAAGCACAGGAAATGTGGTTAACGCCAATCTATCCGATTATATAACGATTGAAAGAAAAGAAACTTTTTTGATACGGAAAAATCAATTTGAAGGGCATTTGCATATGGTTTTTAACGCCTCCTTATGGTGAGCGCTTGATATTGAAATGGAGGAATTTTTTTATGGAGACGATTGGAAAATACATTAAAGAGAAATTACCCTGGTAACCGATGCATGGTTTTATTACGTCCAACTTGGAGGCTTTAAAATTTGTAGGTTACGTCCGTCAAGAAAAATAAAGTATATAAAGTCCCCATTTGGAGTCCCCGATTAGTAAAATATGGTGATGTATGAAGGGAGTAAGAAGGCCCAAGTTAATAAGGCGAATAGCACGCCTACTACTATTTACAGAATTTGAAATATGAAACCAAACAATAAAGTCCCTAATCTAATAATTTTCTAAGGCTTGCTTATTTTTATTTGTGGCTGGGGCGGTTATTGCTTGGTATGTTTCTTATCATTAGATACCTTGTCTGGCGATTAATAGCAGCCAGTAATAGCGAGTTTAATGGCGCCCCAAAATTTGCGGTTGGTCAAATCCGGTAAAGGCAACAAAATAATGATGAAATGGATTTTGGATTAAAGGGTTTCGGGAGTTTTAGGTTATTTCTGACACTGTTTTTTTTTCTACCCGGTTTTTTCTTCTTTTTCTTTATTTTTTTGGCTTTCTTGTGAGCGGTATAAAATAAGTAATGGAATAATTAAAGCCAGCCCCAAAATTGCTCCGTCAGTAACTTTATTGAATCCCCGGAATCCATAGATTTCTAAAAACTATCAGGTTCATTATTATTACTGACAAAAAGCCAATGCGTACGCTTGCCTCCCAAATAAATATTAGGCAAAGCTCTTGCTTTTAAGCCAATCACAGCTTCTAGCAACTGGGCACTTAATCCGCCAAATTTCCTTTGAGGAACATCTGAGCAAAGGGAAAATCGTTCACCGGCATTGGGGGTTAAGGGTTGTTCTTGATAATCGGATCGTTCCAGTATCGGTTGGTTTATCATAATTTGATAATTATTCAGAGTTTTTGACTAAAAGTACTGTAATGCATAACGGCCTCCCACATGTACACGAGTTTTTTTTTGTTTCATTTTCCATACAATTACCATACGTATTATAATCCACTCCAAGTTTAAAGTAACTTCCCCGGAGGTTTTGTAAATGGTAAAGATCCTCTTGTTTGTATTTTTTTTTCATTAACCAAGTTCGGCGCTACATAAAGTTTAATCTGTAATCCTGTAATCGCCGAACTTTTCCCAGTCCGTGTATTATCATTAAAATGGGATATATGGGCGGCTAAGGTCTATCCCTCCTAAGGCCATAAAGGGTCTTGGTAATGGGCCTACTGTGTCTTTGGGCTGCAGGTCAATTGGCTTACTTTGTTGAGTATCCCCAAAACAAAGGCTAGAAATATAAAACTACTAATGAAATATTTTAACAATGGGCCGTTGTTGAGTTTTCTACCATTGGGGTTACAATTTCTATTTCTTTTATCCAATTATCGGGTTTCCGTTTTTTAAATTCGCCTAACTTAATGTTCCAATAATTGGCAATATAACCACAGGCCCTCGAAACAACTTATCCTTTCTCGTATAATTGAGTATAAGGTGTCCAGATCTCCTACTTCTACGGAATCTAACCTCGGAAGAATTGTTGGAATAAAATAAAAACCGCTACTTTCTTCGGCAACTCTTTAATGGGATGGGCAATAGATCCGCAAATTCGTTGCTGTCGGAAACCGTGGTTACGGTCGTATTCTGGCGATATACAAAACACATTACGTAATTTAAGTTACCTTTTTTAATACGGTAGGGTTTGTCAACATCATAAAACCTTAATCACCATTAAAGGGGTTATCCCCCGTCCACACAGATATCAAATCCTTTTCGCAGCTTCCATAGCCTGATAAACGCAATTTATGAAAAGTTAATTGGAATACTAGACCTTCTTCAATGCTTAAGGTTGGATTATTTAACTCCGTTTTTTCAAAAAGTACAAACATTTTCAACATGATGGTTTGCGGAAACATATCCCCGGTTAGCACCTTCATTAATTTCAATAATCTTCCTTCATTAAATTCCCAAGTTCCCTAGCCTGTGTAGCACTGTTACACTAACATATACCACCTTTTTGTTCAAGGTGCTAAATGGTCAAAAAATTTGTTGCAACAACGCTGCGTGCATACCATCTCTTCGGCGGAATCCTGTTATAATGAGGTCGGGCCTTCCATGTGCTTTAATAAAAACTCGGTTAAAGAAACGTTCTTCAATATTCCGCCAACAAAGAAATCTACATTTGTCTATTTTGTTTTTCTCTCGGCATTGGTCTTAGCATCGGCAATGGTTTCAGGAACGGCCTCTTATAATACCTATAACTTTTTTGGCTTTTTTTTGGCCACAAATTGGGCAATTGGTACCTGTACCTGTGTAAAGGTCGTATACGCAAATTCAATTTCCAGTAAAGTCCGGCAAAATCACGTGTTAACCTTATAAAGTTCATAGGCTTGGTCGGCAATTGGTTTGGATAAAAGGATTTGCATTTATTTTAAATTGTAAAGCCTTCCATTCCTGCAAATATATGATCGCGAACCAGAATGGCATATGATTTCTTGGTCAATATATAGTGTCATTTTGGTTTTTTGATTGATGAGTATAACAAGGAGGTTATCTCCGGAAGGTCGTTTCTATGGGCCCATCAACAATTCACTCTTTTTCAAATGGTCCCTCAGTAAAATTGGACCATAACCATAATTTCACTGTAGAGGATGTGCGTATCAATTAACGGTCCGAAGCATTGCCCCATTGATTTCTTGGATTAAAGGAAGGTAAAGCCCGTTCGTGATAGCGAAATCCTTTATTTCCAACCTAATGGCATTGAGGTCATTTGTAAAATGACATTTTTTAATGTCCAATATTTTATCGCCACATACCAGGAATATGAAAACCCAAGGCATTTTTAATCCTCAATCTCCTTACCTCGAGTTTATTTTCATCCAAGGTTCAACCACGCTACTGTCCGGAAAAAGGAAAATTCCATTTCTATTTCTATAGAAAATAATTGTTTTTTAGAGCCAAATGGTATTTGTTGTGGTAAATTCAAATGACCCATTCTACGAAGATTGTTTTCTATTCCTTTTTGTTTGTAGAATAGGCTGATGCTCATAGCCCATATCCTGCCATTTACAGCCACCGCATAACTCCAAAATGCTTCACAAACGGGAAGTAGTCCTTTTTGTCCGAAAAAGTATGGAATTTGGTAAGGACCCCTTCAAAATAGGCCTTTCGTTTTTTTATGTCTCACGTCCACAACATCACCCGGTACCGTATTGGTCAGGAAAATTACCGCTTTCCGTCTGGTGGCCTTGCCAATTGTTTTTTTCTTTGGCTCCAGCATCTACGACTTCTACCATTTTCAAAAACTTGTCCTTGGTATTCCTTTCTGCGCATGGCGGCAAAGTCAGGAAATTTTTTAGGATTTTAATTGTAGTTTTAAGCAGGTCTTATTTGTATTTATTAGATTCCGTTTGCCGCTGTTGGTAATAAATAAAATGGGAATTGGCCCTACTTAAATGAGTTTTTAAAACCTACGGTGGATTTGCAAGGCAAATAAAAGCCAAGAAGTAATTGGAGGTTTATAGGCCTAAGGGAATTGATGATATTGTTTATTTTTAAGTTTTGATTAAATTAGTTACAATGAAGAAAAACTAAACTTCTATGTCTCTAATGATGTGTTTTTTTTTTATGGACCCCCGCACAAAAAAGGAAAATTGGGAAAATAAATTAAAAAGCAATAAATCCCAATGTTCTATTTATAATTGCGGATGATCTAACGGCTAACAGCGATTTTCATCCTATGAATCAGGCGTCCAATACCCCGAAATTATTGATCAATTGGCAGCTAAAGGCACTATGGTATTACAAGGGCCTATTCCCAATACCCCAGTCTGTGCCATCAAGACTTTCCCCCTTATGTTCGGCTACTATCCACGCTACAATACTTATGGATATGTAAGTGGAAGGAAAAATGTTGCCCTTCACGAAAAGTCCTTTTCAAACAACTGGTTCAAGGATAATGGCTATTATACAGCTCGGGTAAGCAAGATATATCATATGGGAGTTCCTATAGATACTTGAAACGGGGTTCTAATGTCAGGATGACGAGGCCTTCGTGGACCGACGGTTTAATAGTAAGGGTCCCAGATATGGACTGCGGAAGGGGAGGCCGAATTGGTGCAGGAAATAATCCCTATGGGCTGAAACCAAAGAAAGGAGGGTAATGTTATGACCATTGTTTAAGGCAGAATGGGGATGAATTTTGGTGCATTCCGATGGAAACTGCTGAAAAAGGCTATAAGAACTAATTTAAAAAGCACAAAAATAATCCCCTTCTTTTTTAGCAAGTAGGATTGGTAAGGCCGCCACGTGCCCTTTGTTGCTTTCCAGAAGGGTATTTTGACCTATCCACATGAGCATGTATTTGCCGCCTAAGTTGAAAACGATTGGGGACGATATTCCCGCGCGTGGAATTAAAATTATGTAACCAGTGTAAATGGTGAAATGTCCGAGGAAAAAGAAAAAAAGCAGTAGCTGGGTATTATGCATCCGTATCTTATTATGGATGCTCTGCTCAAGTAGGAAAGATACTAAAGACATTAAAGAAGAAAGGGTTGGATAAATGAAAAAATACCAATTGTTGTATTTACTTCTGATCACGGTTTTTCATCTAGGGGAACAACGTTTTTTGGAATGAAAGTAAGCCTCCATGAGGAATCCCGGTTAGGGGTTCCCTTGTGATTAAAAGTGCCAGGCAAAGCACGGCAGTAATGTAATTCTTTCCCGAACTTTTAGATTTTATATCCTACCTCGCGAATTGGCTGGGATAAAGCTTCCAGAACATTTACAGGAAAGAGCCTTGTAAAACATTGGATAATCCCTAAAAGCCAATGTGAGGGATTATGCATTTTTCGGGTGAGTCAGGGAGGTAAAAGACCTTTCTTTTGCGCAATCCACAAAATAGGCATACATACAGTACGATGAAGATGCAGGAGCTGGTATGGAACTTTTTTGATATGGAGAACGATGCCAAAACAGTAATAATAATCTCGCGGCATAAACCCTAAATATGCTGTGATAGTGAGGAAATGCAGAAGACTTTAAGGGAGAAACTGAGGAACTTCGCCACTAACGATTTGGTAATCCAGTATGGTTCCAAGTAGTTACAGCGTACACACTAGTTGTGGGTAGGGGTATATGGATCCAGATCCCGGTTGGAGCATCAAAAATTTTTTGCTTGTTTATAAATATACATCATACTTTTACGGCCTTCTTGACCAGATTTTTTTTTGGGGGACAGACTGTTTGCATATTGTTAAAATAAATTTAGACCCAATGAATTTTCGAAATATATTAATTTATACATTATATAATACATTATTCACTGGTATCCCAAGAATAGCAGGAGGAAATTTTAAAATTCTAAACCTACAATATTTGGAATGGCTATGATTGGGGCAAGGATCTGGAAAGAAGGAAAATTTATACAAGATTGGGTAGGAGCACAAACTCCCAGATGTTGTTGCCTACAAGAGTTATGTTTTCCTATCTTCGGAAATGTTTTAGCCGGAGATGCCAAGGTCTGGGTGTATGATTTACTTCTGTTTTATTGAAAAACAACAGTTATTCTGTTGGCCCTTACCTCTAAATATCCGCAAGAGGTTTGTAGAAAAAAATAATGGAAAGGTATGCATCACGGTGGCGTTGCAGCAACTGCAAAAACCCAATGGAATTGATGTTTTGGTATTTCACCCTCCATCCTGGAAGCCATTGGAACGTAGGAGGGAAGAGGCCATTTATAATATCCAATAAATTGAACGAAAATAGTTCCAAAACCAACTTTCTAAATATGTGGTATTTGGGAGATTTTAATGCCCATTCACCTTTTTGATGCCGGATTTGTTACGACCCAGGGTAAATATTAACTAGGTTAGCAAGGAATCTAATAAGGGAAAGGGATTAAAACGGCAAATAATTGTAAATGGAACATTGATTATGCTGTAATGTCCAATTTCCTTTCATTCCCATTATTGATGTAGTTCAAAAAATTTCTGCTGGTTTAGCTGAAGAGGCAAGTTTTCCTGGGCAGGTTTTTTGGGCAGAGGTGAATAAGGAAAGGTGCTTTACAGCTGGTTTCTCGTCCTGGTAACGGAATAGATTACATTTTTGGGTTTCTCCTGAGTTATCATAAAATGTTTGATGCAAAAGTCCCACAATGGTCGGAAATTGTTTTTTATCCGATCACTATCCGTTAGTGCCAATTTTGACCTAAAAGATTGAAAGCTAGTGTTTCTGTGAGGAAAATCAATTTCATAAAATATTTTAGCATGCAACTTACAATTCGTAATTGCATGCTCTACAATAGAAGGATGATTTCTCTCCCAAGAAGGAATTGCTAAAGTTTTATTTAAAATTTAAAAATCATGTCAGTTTTTAGAAAAATTAACTTCTAAGGATGCAATGCGTTGGGAAGAAAATAGGGGCACAAATTATCATCCGTTACCAAGTTTGTTTAAATAGGGGAGAGTGGAAGTCTTTGTTTGGGATGGTTGAAAGGAAAGAAATATTACGATTTTTTATCGGCCTATTCCAGGCAGTAAATAGGGGCATTTGTCATCCTATAAAAATTATCAGCGCAAATGATGCGGCAAGCGCAACGCTTACCGTTGGACATCTTAGGCATTTCTATTAATGATATGTTGGGTAAGTTGAGAAGTTGGCACCGAAACCTTGGTTTTGAATAAGTGTTTACCTAGTGATAGCAGGTGCGGAAGCCATGGGAAACGGCGGCTTAACAATTGCAGAAATGGGCCTATGAGAAAAAGGGAATCCGGAAAATCAAGCCCAAAATTTCGTCTGTGAAAATAATTTTCACGGACGTACAACCACTTATTTATCTCAATTTTCCACCGATTCCGTGGGCGCACAAAAAATTATGGTCCATATACTGAAGGTTTTATCAAAATTGATATGACAATCTAAGGCCCTACAGGAGGTTTTAGAGAACAATGGTAAACATAGCTTTGGGTTCTTGTGAACCCATTCAAGGGAAGCCGGAGTGTATGTGCGCCGGCGGAAGATTATTTGTCCGAAGGCCAAGGAATTATGTAAGAAACATAACGTTCTTTTTTATTGCGATGAAGGTACAGACGCGGAATAGCCCGGACGGGAAAATTATTTGGCAACATGTGGCCAACTGTAATGTCCGGGATAGGACCATTGTAGCGGAACACCTGAAGTGAAAGCGATTTATTGATTTTAGGAAAGCCCTTTCTGGAGGGGTTTACCCAATTTTCTGGAGTTCTAAAGCCAATGTATGAAATTAATGGATGTTATAACACCTGGTAGCCATGGCAGTAACTTTTGGGGGGAATCCAGTGGGCTTGCTGCTGTGGGTATAGCTGCCCTCGAGGTAGTAAAGGAAGAAGGGTTGGCAGAAAATGCCTATCTGTTGGGGTGAAGATTTTTCGGGATGAGCTCAATTAAGTTTATTCAACAGGGGTAATGGTAATATTGTGAATGCCGTTAGGGCAAGGGTTTTATTAAATGCCATAGTTGATAAATGATACAAGAAGATAGTTTCTACAGCTTGGATATTTGTTTTGGCTTTAAAGGAGAACGGTCTTTTGGCCAAGCCTACTCGCATGGAAATATTATAAGGTTTGCCCCTCCTTGGGTAATGATAAGGAACAGCTCCTTGATTGTGTGGGGGATAATTATAAAAACATTAAAAGAAATTTTGAAAAAATAATTTCTTATGATTTTTAGTAAACTAGCCGTTTATTGTCTTTAATATGCGGGCTTTACGTTTATCCTGGAAGCAGTAACGTAAAAGGGTAAATGTTTTACATTCCTTAAAATTGTAAATAGCGTGGATTATAATAAAATAAGTACCTAATTGAGTTTTGGGATGATAGAATAAGATCAGGTAAGGCTTTTTTGTTCTTTAAGGGGGTATAATTTGGCGAAACCCAAATGGTAGATGATCAAATAAAAATGCGGAATAAACAGGTATTATGCCGAGCAACACCTATAAATTTAGTGTAGCAATCATGTAAGGGCCCTTTGGCTACCGCAACCCGTGCAATAATAACCTGTGGCAGTTAAAAATGGACATTTGGGGGAAGTAAGTTGGAACTAAACGGGGTTTATAAAAAAAAATAGGAGCAGTACGCCAAGGAACAACTGCTCCAAATCATTATTAAATGGTATTTTTTATTTTTTTAGAATCACCCGAACTCCATTAAACGCACCTATTATGGCAAAGCAAAAAATAGCGATATATAAAAGCCCACAATACACCTGCAATGGCATACCACAATGGCCCATGGTTTTGGCGTTTTTTAGAAGCTTTTCAGCTTGGTCTAATTGCCCCAGAGCATATGCCTCATTTACCTTGGCAGCATATTTACAATACTGACGATGCCAGGAATCAAGGCAACAAAATACAGTACTGATAATAGCTAAAACCAAATATTGTTTTCGGTTGGGTCGGGTTTGATGGTTTTTTCCATAAAATAGTTTTAAATAAAATTGTTAGGTTGTAATTAATATTTATTGGAAGGTTCTGGAAATAATGCTTTCGCATTCTTTCGCATCATAATTTCTTCTTCGTTCTGTAATGCATCCCCAGCAATAATAGAGATAATCCAAAATAAAGAAATGACCACAGTATATTTTAGTACAATATACCTATAATCGATAGCGTTTTCCTAGCTTAACATTGTTATATGCTTCATAAATAGTGGGGTCTAATGCATAGTGTTGTTGCCTTTGGTTGGCTTAAAATAAGTCCCGAATTATTCAAATATCAACCAATAATGCATAGGCAGGCAGCAGGTTACTATAGAAGATAATTCCAAATAACTAAAATCAGCGTTTGGCGTTCGGTAGTTTTTGTTGTTCCATAATTCTATTTAAATGTTTAGATGGGTCATCTTGTATATATAACTTCTAATGTGAATTCCCGGCGTTTAGTATAAAAGATTATTTTAATCTTGATGAATTTTTAAAAATTGGAACATTAGAGAGGACAGCCAACAAACCAACTAACTATCAGTGTGGTAAATGGCGGGATATAATCTTTAGTGCGTCAATAAAATTCCGTCCAATAAATAGAAATGGAAACGTTGAATGCCCGCACCCAGGGCATTCGATACGAAAATTTGCTTGTTCATACAGGGCAGCATTAATTTTCAAGTTCCAAGAGAAATCGCCAATTAGGTTAATTTAGAAGTGCTAATATAAATTCTTTACGAAAAATTAACTATTTGTTTTTTTTGGGCAATGAAAACAAAACGGAACCTTTTTATTTAGTGCTCATCATAGTAAGGAGCCGGCATCGCTGGGTGGGGAGACAATTTTAAATGGAGAGAGGAAGTATGCGTTAAGTCTTGGCTTGTTCCTTTCTAATGTTCGATTGTACAAGACCCACAACAGTTATGGGAGGCAGTGAAATAAGTTTGGGCCAGAGGAAAATGACAAAGAGAAATAAGTAATGGATTTTAAAGTTGAGACAAGTAGAGGCATCGATGTATTATTCAAGGGGTCGTAAGTAAAAAATAAAATGGCACTCAAATTACTGTAGAAAGTAACGACGGGTTCTTATTGGTTATACGGCAGCGCCGATTATTGAAAATAGCAAGCTGCCAATCGCTATTAAAGTAACCAAATTTTGAAGTGGCTAAAATAAAGGCGGAAAAGGAAATACCAAAAAATAGACCATCATAAAGAAATTAAGACCAAAAGGAGCGCAATATACCATCAGATGGAAGTTGATCTGCATATAAATATAATTGACAGCTTCAACAAAGGGATGACCAATTTTGAAATGTTGAACCTACAATTGGATACGGCAAAAGCGCCAACTGGAATTTTGCTATGCGAAAAAAGATACAAAAAGTTGTTTTTTATTTCATGGTGTGGGGAGGTATTAAAGGAGAGCTATATTTTTCTTTTTAAGCGAATACGAAAATGCAAAGTTCTATGCGCTGATTAATCAGAAATAATGGTATGGGGGCAACAGAAGTATACTTTTTTCAGATACCCCTTGTAATTATTCCCGGTTGTTACCGTTCGAATCATTGATGCTTAAATCGGTTAATCCTCTGATTGTTGGAATTAGTTTAATTAAAAGTAATCCCGCTCAACCTTATTGTATGTTCGTAAGAAGTGTTTTCTCCATCACTACAGCCGTAGTGGTTTTAGTAACAGGATCCCGCTTTCTGCCTCAATTTCTTCGAGTACCGTAGGTTCCAGTTACGGGAATCACATCACAAAAATAGGTTTGGGTTACACTGGCGGGAAGAAAATGCGATACGTTAGAGTAGTAATTGCTAGAAATGGGATATTCAACCTCCGCGGCAGATGGCCTCATTCTTAAGGTTTTTCACTGGCTAAGGTGAGTATTAAGGCTTCCACTGTCAACAATTTTTAGAATAAGGTTGGAAGCTTGTTGTTAACCGTAAACTGCCACAATATTGAATATCGCTAATCGTCAAATTTATAGTTTCAATTTGTAAATCCCCGTATCAAGCAAGAAGTAAGGGCCAAACCACAAAAGGAGAATCAAAAAAGATTATTCATACTCAAATTTTAATTGAAATTTAAGTTATAACCTAGAGGTTTATATGCATTTTGGCAGGAATTAAACTTTATTTCCAAGTAATTTTGGGGACTTTCCTAGAGTTGGAAAGCTTTTAAATGGATTTATAATTAAATGAAAAAGGTTTATTTGGATTAATGCCGCCACCAACTCAGGTTAGGCCGGAGGTTATCTTTAAGAATGCAAGTGCTTTGGAAAGTTTCTACGGAAATCCTTCTTCTTTCCCATGGTTTTGAAGAACTGCCAAACGGCAATCGAAAAAGCAAGGAAAAACCATTGCCAAGTTATTAAATGCCCACCGGCTGAGATAATTTTCACTTCAGGTGTACGAAGCAGGACAATATGATTATAAAGAATGGTAGTGTTAGAGAATCTTTGGGGTTAAAACTATATAATTACTTCTAAAATAGAACACCATGCGGTAATTGCAACACGGCTGAGGCATTGGGCTACAGATATGGTGTGGAACTATTATTTGGTGAATTTTGATAGTTTTTTGGAAATCGGACTTGGCCCATTTGGAATCCTTTTGAAAAGGGGAGGGAAGTAAAAAATTGGTAAGCCTAGATGGCAATGTGAACAACGAATAGGAAAAACCATAGATATTGTGGGCTATTGGTGAGCTTTGTTGAGGAATACAATGCCCCTAATTTCAATTCCGAACCGTAACAGTCTATAAGCTCCATTTTCCCTGGGATGTACAAAATACAAGGCACATTTTTTTTAACAAGCGGCGACATACAATTTCAATGGGCCAAAGGTGTTTGGATTCGCGTAACATTAAAAGAAACACTGGTTTAAAACATTGATTTTAGGTGATCTCAAAGAAAAACGCGGTTTTAGGCGGGACGGAACCTTTCCATACATATAGTAGTCTAGAAGAGGCAATTATTGCCGCATATGACCATTTGGAAGTAAGAAATGGAATTTTGTTACTGAATTAAAAGATATTTTATAGAAGAAATAGCCGTGCCAATACCCCGAGGTAGGCTTTAATGGTCTTTCGGGAAGATATGGGAGAAAAGTTACCTATACCCTAGTGAATGTACGCCTCCATTTGATCCTGAAAAACACTTCATGTTTGTTGTTTCATTTAGATTCTTAAAGGTATCGCATGCTTCCAAAGGTAGCGCGTGTCAGGCCGGTTAGTGATATCGGTCACATGTAACTTACGGAAATTCTTTCCCCTGAGGATCTGAAAAACCGTCCTACGGTTTTCTTTTTCAAAAATATAATCCCAAAGAAAGAATTGATTACGTAATTGAAGGTGTTTTAAAGGTTCGGCTCCATTAAGCCCTTTCTTTCGGTCCCTAGGCCGTTCCCCTGTCATATGGGAATTTTTCTGGAGGCCTGTTTCATGCATCAATCGATTAGGTCCGTTGTGTTTTTTACCTGATTTTTTATTGATCTGTTTTTCGTATTTCCCACATAAATTTTTCCGGTGGTTCCAAATCACTTTATTTTTACGCCTATTCTACCGTAATTGCATTGCCTTTAATATAATCCAATAAACTGAACTCTGTGGGACATCCTTTGGGAATAAGAGTAACGTTAAGGTCTAGGGTGCCGCCTTATAAAATACCGTCAACTTCTAAATTTGGCAGTTTGCTTTACACTATAAACATCATATTGTCGTAGGAATATGCCCATTCTGTTTTAAGAATAGCATTAGTGTTTTTGGTATTTTGGAAATTCTACCGAAAATTTTCTTTTTCTTTTTTCTTTCGAAAAATAGGTTTCCCAGTGCGCATCCTGTACAGCATAACCCTCCTTCTTCTCAAGGTTCCTTTAATTCCTTGTTGGATATTTGTCCTTTAATTCCAAGTTGGTCAAGAAAGGGATAATGGCCAAAATTATATGATCAGCGACTTAGCTCATCAAATTTATCCACTCTCATAAATGTTTTTTTGAGGCATATATGCCTAGGCTTATGAGCATAAAATGCTGGCAAGATATTTTTCAAATCTATTTATATTCTTTTTATATTGTGACCCAATTAAATAATTATAATCCATGTCCTGGTCAATTTTGTTATCTTCTTATTCTCAATACTAAAACTGCATTCTCTTTTTTATATTTAAAATACGCCCGTCCCAAAAAAAATAAAAAAAAAAAATTGGGGGGGGTACGGCAAATTGGCTGGTTCATTGATCAAAATCGCCCTACCCAGGTGTTGGGTTATGAATTTTTGATTGTTAAATAATTAAAATATTTTCAACACCTCCACTTAAATTCCTTAAAAAGCCGTAAGAACGAGTTTTTTGTCCGTAAGGATTATTTTGGCTCCCACAAAATATAGAAATTCCTAAATCCTGCACGTTTATAATCCCTTAATCTATTTTGAAAGAGATAAGGACCGCATAGCTTGGTGACCACCCGGCAAAACCGTAATATATACTAGGTTTAAATACATTTTAATAATCGGGAACCTCTGGCATATAACCCGAAAAAGGATTCCAACTTTAAGCGCTGGTCTGTAAGGTCTTGAGATAAAATAACCTTGGTCATTAATGTTTTCTTGGTTTTTAAGTATCCTAAAAACTAAACCACGATTCTGTTCCGGGAACAAAGCTCCGTTCAGTCTAATTCTGCCCCATAGCATAGGCTTTGGTATTGTTAAGTGCGGCATAACGTATACGAACGTCCCTCCAAAGTATATGGGGTTTACATTGGTCAATTTTTTCCAATAATGCCTCCCCAGTTAGATGTAAATGGGCCTTTGCCCACAATTTTAAACTGTACTGATTTCCCAAGACCACATGAAAAGAATTTTTTGGGCTTCACTTCGGGATGGACCTTACCGGAAGTTATCCCCTTAATTCCCTATAGAAAGGAGGTTGTTGTAGACGCCACCCCGAGAGCCTCGAATAACATATCTTTTTCCCAATCCGGTTTAATTGAAACTTGGGCCTCGGGGACTAAATATGGTTGTGTGTACTTTTCGTAAGATCTTTGCCTTTACCACCCAATGAACTGGCTCTGGCCCCCTAGGTTATAATAAAGGTTAATGGCCGTTCCATTTGCGGTTTGTTGGCTATATTGTTACAAATCCGGAATAGGTTTATTGGTGTTTACGCGAATTCTTTGCCAAAATTTTTTTAAAAAATTTTCCCCCTCCTGCGAAAGGAACCAGCGTGCCTCGAAGGGGATTTCAGTTTCATTTCGCTGTCCCCTGAAATTAGGCCGGGCGAATCAATAAAACCCTAAAAGAACTATGATTCTGACTCTTGATCTGGTCACGAAAATTATTCTTTTTTTTTGTAATGTTCATATTTTGAGGCCCCCATGAGTAAACTTTTTCCATCTTTGGAATGGCGTTCTTTATGTTCAAATTAAAAAATTTTAAGTCATCCAAAATCATTTCTCGCAAGGTTCGTATTGTGTTGGCCAATCCCATTGGAATGGTGTAGGTTGGCCAAATTATCATCCTCAATAGTTTGCATTTTAGCTCGCTCAAGCTGGTTATTTGTTGATATGACAATCTGAATATTCTTGTTCCTATTGAAATATAAGAAGACCATTAGTTTATAAGTTGTTCTGTGTCCCGTTTAATTCTATACTCTGCTTCAGGGCAATGAGGGTTGGTGCCTGAATTGGCTTTTTTTCACTTCCAGCATAGTATAAAACGTTTAAATATTTTTATATCGTCCAAGGTTCCAAAAATTTGTTCCTGCCTTGTAAAGGGTTTTGTTTTCTAAGTATTGTTGATGCGAAAGATTACCTAAAAGCTTAATCCGGAACTTTGGTGTAAAGATATAGGTAGTGTATTGTTGAATATCAAAAAATGCCTGGATTATAGTTACTTTTTGGTTGTACTGCTTTTCAAGTAGCTGTTGTCCCTAGACCTTAACACTTTGTATTAGTGATAATTTTTTATTTTTGATACACCTTCCAAAGTAACCTGCTGTGCCTAGTAAGGTTTTGCATTTATTTTAAGGCCAAAGGCAACAGGAGTTTTTATAGTGAATATCAAAGAACCGAGAAACGTTTTCCACCGTATTTGGCTTGAAAGCGCCAAGCCGAAAATTGGTAAAATTTTCCACCATATCACTGTTTATAAAACTTAACCGCTCTTGTTGTCCTGAACAATTAGAAATGGGTCGATATATCTCAATGTCGTTTACATAAACTTAAGGTTTTCGGTCATAATTGCCACCTCTTACCAAATGTATCTGGGTAAACTGGAGCTCATTGTTGACGGAAACACCATTGTAAATAGCTTTAAAATATTTTCGACCCGCATTTGGATCCGGGAATAATTCGAACAATATCCGATGAAAATGGGTGGTATTCTTCGGCCATATCTGGTTTCCGGAAAGGGGTTACAACGACTCCAGCAAATTAGTATCCGCTTCATTAGGTTTAGAAACGGGATTAAATTCGTATTCTCGTTAGTGTTAGAATTAGGGTCCTAAGTATTAGCTTTTTGTTACCGAGATGGGAAAAAGTTTATAGAGTTTTCTGGTCGCCGCTAAATTTTCCATATATAAAACCCCATTTAATATCGGAAAAAGTCCCTTTGTTTTCCCGTGGTGCTATTAAACATGGGGCAAAGGGGTTTGGTTTTCATCAAAAACCACACCTGTTTATGGTAAGCCGTTTGTGCCTTTAAAAGGGGAGATTGTCCCCATAAAAAGACGCAAGAAAAAATAGTTTTATAAGTCTCAATGTTTTATTTTCTGTAAAAACGTACTTGTTGAAGTATGCTGTTGCCAACATTATCGGTAAACCACCACGACTTTCAAATCACATTGCTTTTTGTCCAAATAATAAATCATCAAAGTTGTAGTTAATGGTATTGGTTTTGGGCTCATATTCCAAAAGTATCCATTCTCCGTTTGTGTTGCATTGTAGGAGCTTATTCCACTAAGATTATCAGAAATGTTAAACTTAAATAACTAAAGTTGGTTAAGCCATTGTTTATGTTAAAAATTTTTCGGTCTAATCTGAGGAGCAATTGGTAATCTTTCGCCAAGGTATAAGTTTTCCCCAGTCCTAGTTCGTGTTGAAGAAGGTCGTCCGCGCGTTTGTAAGTGGAGGCGTAGCTTGCGGATCCATTGCTAATGCCAATCTTTCCTATAAATAATTTTTCTTTCTGTCAGATATTTTGTGACATCAAAGGTTATGGTAAAAGTTTCTATGTGGCTGGTACTTTACTGTTGTGTATGGTAAACGGTGTCCTCCCTTTTTTTTAGGTCGATATAAAAATTATTGTAAAAGTTAATTTCGATGGGAAATATACTTTTGCACCAACCAAATCAAAAATTATTCGCTTTTTTTGCTATACATATACTGGTCTCGTTTTCTCTTCTATTTTAGGGATTACTATTTCCTGGTTGTTTTCCCTTCCACAGGGGATTATCAATTGGTGAGAATTAACCTGCAAGATCATTTGATGTGAATCTCCACATTATAGGAAGAGGCCCTTCGCTTCCTCAATTTCACCATTGTTAAAAAATAGTTTTTTGTAAATAACCCAAGAGATTGGCTTTCTTCGCTTAAAAAACACTTTTGGAATTCGTTCCTATAAGTGCTAAATGGTCATAGTCTATCAAGGTGTTTATATAGCGACTTTCAACAAAGGAGAAGGTTTTCAAAAATTGAATTCCGGTATATGTTTTTCCCGTTCACTATTTGTTTAACAGAATAAACTCCATTTTTATTGGCAGCCAAATCTTGCCGGTCAAACGCATTTATTCCCAATCCAATGGT
>Ga0163217_1099128_pt1 | contig 21210 bp, 13 predicted proteins | sample SynspAceP_FD_185933 | JGI IMG/M metagenome (GOLD analysis project Ga0163217, IMG submission 185933) | Saline lake microbial communities from Ace Lake in Antarctica - Synechococcus sp. Ace-P (PacBio error correction) | ecosystem: Environmental > Aquatic > Non-marine Saline and Alkaline > Saline ...
CACCAACATCTTCAGAAAAAAAAAAAGGAAAAGAGGGGGAATTTTTGCCCTACGGTTTTTGGGGTTTTTTTTTATTGGGCTTTAAATTTTTTTTTTTCTGGGCGCGGTAAAAAAAATGGCTGTGGGGTGGGCACAACAAAAAACTAAGAACGAAGTAAACGCAGATTTTGAAAATGTTCGGTTTTCTAATAGCGCGCTGAAAAATACAAACCTGCGACTTTCTTACTATTGGAGCGTTTTGGCTGCCTCGTACAAAGGGGCGCATGCCGAAGCCATGCTGTTTTCTGGTGCGCTGAATAAATTTTAATTGGCAATGACGAAGATAAACTTTCCTATTTTCTTACGCTTAGTCCGCTAATAGAAAAGAAATGATAACGAGATTAAAAACCATGTGAATGGACATGTTTTTATTTTCAAACCGATTAAAGGGTCAGAATTATGGCGAAAAGCAAAAGGCGGTATTTGAATCTATGGTGGTCGTTTTGAATGCAGATGGAAAAGCGATGAATAGGATGGCGGTGTTTTCAATTTGAACTTAGACCGATGGCTGACAACTATCACTTAATCATCGGAATGGGAAATGTTGTGATGGTGGAAAGGGGAAAACGAGACCCAACCGTGACGTTAAGTATGGACTAGACACACTCCAAAGAAGTCATGAGCGGTGAAATTAGATGGAAATGGCGGCCTTTCATGCAAGGTAAGATTCGAGCAGAGGGTGACATTACTGTTTGTCAACCAAGTTTAACTAATTTCTACCGTTGTAAGGTTTAATTGTTTGCAGACCTTACTTGCTTAAAGCTTGCAACTACAATTTGCCGTAGTTGAGCTTTTTTGTACTACCTAATTTCTGTCTCCTAAATAAAAAAGAACAAAGGAGCTTTATATGACAATCGATACTTCTGCTCATAAGCAAATGCTATACATGGGGAAGCCCAGGTAGTTATTTTACCAGTCCCTTAACCCGCACGGCTACAGTCCCGGTTAACGGATTGTTGGGCTTTAGCAACGGAAAAAATTTTTGCAGATCGGAGCGGCTTTTACGAGTGTTTGGTCAAAACCATTACTTATCGTGAAATTAAATGAAAATCGGATCAATTCGCAAGCGTAAATATTCAACATCAAACCGACTTAGAGTAGGTGAAAAATTCGAAATTGCGATTCAATTTCCCCAATGTTATCTCAATACCTTTGTTTGTATTGTTTGGTCGTTAAAGGCCGGTTTAAATTTGTTGTTAATGACTAACCTCTTTTGGTATACAGCCAACAGAGCTTGAGGCATCAGTTCAACGATGCGGAATGTAAAGCGTTAGTCGTGTTTGCCTAATATGGGCGCATAACGTTGAAAGAAATTTCGCAAAAAACACTCAATTAAACATCTTATTATCACTTGAAATTTGCCTGAACTTTTCATCCACCACTAAACGCCTTTCTGGTGAATTCTGTTGTTATATGTGGAAAAAAATGGGTGCTCTGCTTTATCACCTTCTAGCGCTCTAACACTGAATGAAGTGCCTGGGCTAAAGGTAAAGGAAAGGCGGTTGCCAAAGTCACAGTACCCACGGGATGAGTTGGCGGTATTGCAATACAGGTACTGGCGGTACAACGGGTGTTAGCAAACACGGCGCCATGCCTTACGCCACGCAATTTAATCTCTAACATGTATCAACTTGAAGCTCTAGATTAATTTCGATTATTGATGAGAAAAAGAGGTGTATATTGCGCCTTTGCCTCTTTATCATATCTAATGATTTTTGATACCATGGTTTATCACATTACTGAGAGCGCGGTGCTCATAGGTTCTATTCCCAATCCGCGGACTTGCTGGCTTTGTTAAAGAAACTTTAAAAAATGCGCTTCACCGGCTTGCGGCCCTTAATAATTGTTTGTTGGGCTGTGGAATAACTGCCGTTTTCGTGCCTTAGACTTTTCAAGGCCTTAGCTCACTGTTCTGGCGTAATGCCGCCTGACCACACGCAAGCCGCTAATGAAATGCGAAAAAATGACAGTTGCCAAGTTGTAGAGGGTTTGGCTTGACCGAAACATTTCGCCAGTTTGTGGTCATTTAATCCAAATTAGGAAAGAGCGCATTGGAACCGATGGTCTCCTGTTACTGAAACAGATATTAAAATTCAAGGAAAAGATGGCTCTGCTTGCCGCAAGGCTGAGTCCGTGTAATGTTATGTGTCCGTGGTCCTCAGGTGACTGAAAGGTTACTGAATCGTGAAGAAGCGACCCGTGACAGCCATGACGGAAGATGGGTTTTTTTATCACCGGTGATATTGCCTATGCAACATCCAGATGTTATTTTAACAAATGTAAGCCTCGCGCAACAGGATAATGATCATAGTGTCTAGGCTTTTAATGTGTATCCGACGGAAGTGGAAGATTGTCTTTTCATCGCATCAGCGATTCTATGAAACCTGCCGCCATTGTGTGCCAGATTGACAAAGCGGTGTAGGCGGTAAAAAGCGTTTGTCCCGTATTAAGAGCGAAATGCTGAAAAGCAGATGTAAAATGATAGAGGTCTTCTGCAAAGAGCAATGTTAGCGGCCTACAAAAGTGCCTAGTAACTTTGAAATCAGAATGGAATTACCAAAAACAAACCGTTGGCAAAGTACTGCGTCGAGCTTTGCGAGAAAGAAGAGCAAGCCAAAGTCTCATGTTCATAGCCCTTTTAGCGCAGTAACAGAAGAGCAATCATGACCAGGTTAAGCGTAATTAATGCATCGACGCTTGCAAATCGAATCCTATGGTTCTTACGCGAGAAGGCTTGTGGGATATTGAAGCCAACATGAAAAGACCTTAAGTCTTATCATGTGAATCGTGAGTTTGGAATGGTAATTTTGGTGCCTGAAGGTAGCCCATTTCATGATATTCCCGTTACGTTAAAACACTGGGATGACACCTTCTGATTAAGGAGGTAGTTTGTCTCTATGGACCCTCTTTCCTTTTCCGAAGTTGTGGGGGCGCTGTTCCCAGTTTTAAATGCACTGGAAAAAGGTACGCGTATTGGGCCAGGTTGGAATCGCTGCTGAAAGGAACATTTCAGCGGTAAGGTTCGGTTGCACTCATGTCTGGACTTTTTCCAGTGGTTGCAACGACTGCGTTTCAAACCATGGTGGCAACCGTTAGGTAAAAATATACCCAGAGCAAGTTCCAATAGCGTTGACTAAATTGGTAACAGCTGCCAATGGTTGGCCGATGATGGCCAAATGTACGTAGTTAGAGTCGATGAACAAATACTTCAATATACGCTTTCTGAGGAGTGTCAGTAGTGAGTGATTTTGTTACTGAAAAAATCGGAGTCTGGTGTGCAGATTTTTACTCGATAGAGTAGAGGAAGAAAAACGCCAATCACTTTTAGACATGTACAAGCGCTAAACCGATGGACTCGGTCGGGCCTTGAGCTTGAATGCCGGATATTAAAAGTGACGTTGAATCTAACAGGTTTAGTGTGATTTTTCTCTGGGAATGACATTAATGAGTTCGTTCAAATTGCCCAAAAGCCTGAAAAAATGGAAGCCATCATGGCTTTCTTACAGGTCCTTAAATGGCTACAAAGAACCGCTTATCGTGGTTTGAAAGGCGAGCGGTATGGGGTTTGGCGCGACCATGTTGCTGCATTGTGATTTGTGTTGGCTTTCAGACGTGAAGCGCGTTACAGTTCCCTTTGTCCAGTTGGTCAGTTCCTGAAGCGGCATCAAAGCCAATTACTACCTCAGTTGGTTGGTCACCAAAAAGCGTCTTGAAATATTAGTCGCTTGGTGAGTTTGTTGATGCGCAAGATGGCGTATAAATGGGGTTAATTAACGCATTTATGTAAGAGGTGAAGCGTTTAAAGTACTCTATTTATGCGAAAAGGGCCCGCTTTACCCGTCGAAGCCGTTGCATTGAGTAAAGATTTACTTAATATCGGGTCAGGCATGACGTACAGAGATGGCATGATGCGAGAGGGGCGCTATATTTAAAGTCGCTTAGGTTCAAAAGAGCACATCAGGCTTTTTCTAATTCTTGTCCTCGTATAAGTAATATTTTACCATCTATAAGAAGCTCACCCCTCAGTGTTGAGGCTTTTTGTTATGAATTCTGTCATACAACGATACTATCGTCTTTTTTTTATGACCTTGCGTTACTATTTTCAGTCCGATTCGTAACTAGAATCAGGGAAGATGTTTACACCTGAATCGCGTGATTTATCGCTGTTCAGGGTGTTTTTTTAGCGTAAGGGTGAATATTTTTGTCAGTTACTGGCGCTTTTTTTTGTTATGATGAAATCCTTCTCAAACTACTATATGATTATCGCATAGAAATAATATATATGAGGGCTTATGAAACATCCTAGTAATCCGTAAAACGAGCTGATTAACTACAACGTCCAAAGTTCGCGCAAAGCTGAAATCATACTGCGGTTGATCTGAACCAACGTTTAAAATGTCTATGAACCCTTCGTGAAATCGCAGTGAAGAGGCCTATTCGCCTAAAAAAAAAAGGGCGTGGCGCCCACAGAAGTCGTGTGGTTTCCGTTGGTTTCTAAAAGCTGCATGAAACATGTGCGAAACGGCGCTTGCTTAGGTCAGATTCGGGCCTATTCAGTAGACACGCGAAGACGGTTTAGATTCTCCTTTCGGTGGTAACTATTGGCTAAAGTGGCTCAAGAAGAAGCGGCCTGATTTAGTGATCATGGGTAAGCAACGATTGACTCTGATAACAATCAGACTGGTCAAATGTGGCCGCGCTATTAGATTATCCAACAAGCAATCGTTTGCTTCTGCAAGTGGGATTGAAAAACGCGAAGCCAAGTAACTCGTGGAAGTGATGGTGGTTTGTCAAACATTACTATTACCTTCCTGCTGTTTATTACTATCAGATTTAACGTTTAAAACGAACCGCGTTTTTGCTCTTTAAAATAGTTATGAAAGCTTAAGAAAAAACCATTGGATGTGAAAACAACGGCGATCTCGGTGTCGAAATGGCTTCTAATGTCCAGCTTGTTTTTCTGTCACACCGCCGCCTACACGGTGCGGGCGGTATTAAAGTTGGCTCTGTTGCGATTTGGTAGACAAACTTAAAAATGAAGCGAAGGTGGTGTCATGACGTTTAATTATGCAGAACATGAATAATAAGACTTTAAACCTGCGACCTTGAATACGTGTGACGGCCCAGCGACTCAAATTGGATGCTGACGTTCATTTATTGTTGTTCGTTTTGAATGTCAAACTTTGTTGAGCAAGCAAGCCAAGTGCGGGAGTGACCAAAGTATGTCGCTGACAATGCGTTTACGAACAACCAATTGCAAGAAATGTTCTAAATTGATCGTCGAAGTGGCCAGTGGTTACTAAGCATATATTAAGCGCCAGGCAACGACGACAGGTAAAGAATACGTTGCCGCGCAGTCGCCGCGTTATTGAATGTGGGCAAATTTGTCAGAAGTCATTAAAGTTGAGTCCCCTGATACGTTTGTGCGTCCAATTTATGCGGGTAATTGCTATTTCGCCGACGGTGAAAACGAGCGATCGTTAAGTTTGATCATCCCGTACGAACAGGTTTTGATCCAGCTGCAGTGAAGGTGTAATGCTGAGCGGTGAAGTGCTTTCCACAAGCGATTGTTTCTCTGGACGCGTAGCCGTTCGTAAAAAGAACAAATTGCTGAATCTGATCGTCCCAGAGTTAACGGCGGCTAGAGTGGTATTTGGCGCGTGGCATGGGCAACGGTGACAACTTCAACTATTAGAAGGGGTGCAGAACAAATTAGGCGGGCGATAGGGGCTTCTCGCGCCGCCGTTGATGGCCGGCTTTGTTCCTGAACGATTTACAGGTGGGTCCAAACCGGTAAAACTGGTTGCGCCAGATCGTATATTGCCGTAGGTATCCTCAGGTGCAATCAGCATCTTGCAGGTATGAAAGACTCTAAAGTCATTGTTGCATCACAAAGATGAAAAAGCGCCTATTTTCCAGTAAGCGGATTATGGTTTGGTTGCGGATCTTATTTGATGCCGTAACCAGAGTTATGAAAACGAGAGCTTTTAAATCACTCCTGTGAAAGAAAGTAAACATTCAAATTAACCGGATTAACGGGTGCGTCAAAACCACCGTAATCAAAATAAAATAATTGGGAGACCAGCATGATATTCGAAGGAACAAGCAGTCAAGGTTGCAGTCGATGAATCAGGCGTGGCAACGGCACTCTTGGATTTGGGTCGGTGAGTCGGTTTAATAATCAATAGTCTTACCTTGGGTGAATTACGAAAGCCCGTCGACATAACTGAAACATACGACGATCTAAAAGCGTTTATTTTTGCGAGTGCGAAAGACGTGTTCGTCGTTGGCGCGATATCAACCGAAATTTACGTCATGGGTTCAACTGATGACGGAAGAATTTAGCGGATAAGCTACAAGACGCTCATAATATTTTAATGATATTTCTAACTTATGCTTGTCCACGGTCTGCTATAATGGCATCGCTTTGGGTGGGTGGTATGATGTGGTTTTATCTTGATATCGTGTGATGCTGAAACTGAAAAATTGGTTTGCCTGAAACACAGTTGGGTATCTATCCGGTTGGGGGCGGCACAAGTACCTTACCGCGCTGATCGGTCAGTAATTAATGCTTGTGAATGGATTTGTGGTGGTGCTCAGAAACGCAGTGCGGCTGCGCTAAAAGATGTGGCGTGTGGATGCCGTTTGTTCCTGCTGCGAAGGTCAACGATTCCGCTCGCCACTTAATCCAACAGGTATTGGACGGTAAACTGATACCATGCACGCCGTGATGAATTGCGTGCGCTATGGTAATTTCTCCTATCTGAAAAAATGATGAATTTTCGAAATCGGTTCGTAGTGTGTTGGAGAAAAAAGCAGCGCAAACATTACCCTGCCACCAATGGCGGCGATTAAGACGCATAGAAAAAGCATCAGTCAGGACATGGCAAAAGCACTCGAATACTGAAATCAAAGGTTTTATTAAATCTGGCGAAAGGCCCTGTAGCAAAATCTTTGGTTAACCTGTTTTTAAGTGAGTCAAACAGATAAGAAAATAGCAGGAAAATACGCTAAAAACGCGACACCTGTTAAGCGAGCTGCTTATTAGGTGCCGGTATAGGGCGGCGGTGTTGCTAACTCAGTTCGCTTCTAAAGGCACAGCCAATCATAATAAGACATTCGCACCGAGGCATTAGAGCTTGGTTTGAGTGAGCGAATAAACTGTTTAATGGTCAACGTGGATGCCGTGGGCGTTTAACGACAGAAAAAGCTTAAACGTAATGAGGTGCCATTGTTTCCCAGCATTAAGCTAACGGCGAATTTGAACATGTTGATTTAGTGTGAAGCTGTTGTTGAAAAATGTGAAGATCAAGAAATCGGTCTTGGCTGAAGTGGAAACGAAGATGCCGATGATGGCGAATTTTTAACGTCGAACACGTCAACTATCTCTATTATGAATTAGCAAAAGATTTAAAACGTCCAGAAAACTTCTGTGGTAATGCATTCTTCAACCCTGGCATCGTATGCCTTTTGGTCGAGTCATTCGTGCGAAAAAAACCAGTGATGCCGCTAATGCTAAAACCGTAGCGTAATGCTCAAGCACGATGGGCAAAACCCAGTTTAGTGAATGATTGTCCACGGTCCTTGTGAACGCGTCTTGTTTCCTTACTTTCGCCGGTTCCTCTTTGATGATGCAGAAGGTGCTGAATTTTCAGTGGTGATAAAACCATGGAGAAATTTGGTTGGCCAATGGGCCCGTGCTTACTTATTAGACGGTTTTGTGCGACAATACCGCAATTCCATGCCGATCAGGTGATGGCAAAAGAAGGTTTTCCTGATCGTATGAAACAATGAAGGCAAAAATTGCTGTTTGATCGTTTGTTTCGAGCTGAGCGTTTTGGCCAGAAAAATGGCAAAGTTTTTATAGTCTACGAACCTGATCGCCGAGGTAAGCGAAAAAAGTGTTCAATGAAGAAATCAATGCTTTGTTGCCCCTGTTGTTACTTCATCAGTCCTGAACTGACCGAAGAAGACATTATTGCTCGTATGATGATTCCGCTTTGTGTCGGAGACTGTTCGATGCGTAGAAGAAAACATTGTGCGTCAGCAGCGGAAGCAGAACATGGGATTGAATATATGGTTATTGGCTTCCTCCATACCTTGGCGTGCAAATTGCAACTAGCCATAGACCAAATGGGACTGCAGGCATTTTGTGACCTTGCAGACAAATACAGCCACTTAAGGTAAATTGTACGAGCCGACCGCAAAAATGCGTGAAGATGGCGAAAAACAATGAAACCTATTACAGCGCATAATTTCCCCAGAGGCTAGAGGGAGAATTTCCCATTGAAACTGAATCAAATGATGTCGTGATTATCGACGCAGTTCGGCTCACCGATGGGTAAAACAAAAAAGCGTTGTTTTCGCAATGTTCGAGCTGAAAATTTATCGGCAGGGCTAGTGAAAGCCTGTTCACCATGCGTAATCAGATGTTCGATCCAAAAGACGTAGAAGATTTGATCTGGGTTTGTGTTTAACCAGACTCTAAGATAACAAGGTCAACATGCTCGTGCTGTTTCTTGTTGGCTTGGGTTTGCCAATCACAACCGCAGCGGCAAACAGTAACAAACCGTTTATGTGGTCGTCTTATGTCGGCGATTCACACCGCAGCGCAAGCGATTATGACAGGTCAAGGTGAATGTAATTCGTGTCCGGTGTGTTGAGCACAATGATGGCACGTAGGCAATGATGCACTGGCGTTTGAACGTAAACCCTGCTCGTTTGTCTACAGCACATGGCTAAAGGTCGTCCATGATGTGGGTGTAACGGCGGAAATGCTGGTAAAATGCCACGGCGTGAGTCGTGAAGCGCAAGAACGAATTCGCGTGCGATCTCACCGGCCTGCTTATGAAGCAATGGCTTTCCAAAGACGTTTCCAATAACGAACTCGTTTTCTATTGAAGGTCATGATGTGAATGGCAATAAATCCTAGTCGATAGTGGAAACGAAGTGATTCCGCCAAGAGACGTCTAATGGAATCGTTAGCGGCATAAAACCTGTTTTCATGCCTAAAAGTCGGTACTGTTACAGCAAGGTACTTCTTCTGCCTTGTCTGACGGTGCGTCTGCGATGCTGATGATGTCTGCGAAAGAAGGCGGAAGAACTGGGTCTCACGCCGATTGCCAAAGTACGCAAGCCATGCTGTGGCTGGCTGTGATCCAGCGATCAATGTTATGGGCCGTCCAGCGACGAAAAGAAAGTCACTTAACGTGCCGTTTAACAATAGATGACATAGACATTCTGTCGAGCTAAAACGAAGCCTCGCAGCGCAATCTATTCAGTGTTGAAAGACTTAACAATTTGATTGAACGCTATCGAATCAGAAAGTAAACTTAAATGGTGGCGCAATCGCTCTTGGAACACCCATTAGGTTTGTTCTGGTACGCGTATCCTCACTACCTTGCCTTAAAACGTGAATGCGTGAAAAAGACGCACCCATTGGTCTTGCTACCATGTTATTGGTATGGGCCAAGGTATCTGCAACCGTGTTCGAACGTTGTAACAAAAGGTTGAACTAAGCGCATGAAGTTATGTGCCTCCTGCTTTAGAACAGCAAAATTAAAAATCTCTGTCTTTGCCCCGCCTTGTGCGGGGCCTTTTTTTTGCGCTGGTGTTTTTCCTGTGTTCTTGTCAGATGATGAGAGTCAATTCTACAAGTGACAACAAAATTGTCTAAAGGGGGTCGTTCGTGAAATAGCGGTATTAAGCATGATTATCAAAACGTGTAAAAAACTAGCGTGTTTCCTATTTAAAACCCTCATGAAGTACATATATTAATGATACCTTTACAAATAACCGACACTTAGCGCGAATCTAAAGGATTTTGATGTCCTGTTTTGATTCCGTGAACACGCACGGTAATTACTGAGTATTACTGTCTCGATTTGCTAAACTTAAAGCTGATTTAGTCAACAGGAAGTAAGTAATCAATATTGAGCCCAAGCTTTGCCACCAATATGGTGTTGCCGTGTCGAGGCGTTGTTCTCCTGTTGCCTCCTTCTGAATTAATGCTGGGCTATCAAATGGCTGCGACGTCGGCACATTCCTGCGTACGCTGATAATTTTCAAAAGGACTATGGCAACAATCTGGTACTTTTTAGGTCTAAGGTCGGGTTGAATTGGGTCTGTATTGGGTATTTGGGGGTATCGGTAAAAATTGGTCACGTATTGCTCAGTAATGCGAAAGTAATTTGGTATGAAAATTCTTTGTTTGGGAAGTGCAAACTTTTTTTTTTCTTCAGGACGTGGCGCAAGAACAGTTTTTCAGCGGCGCAATCGAAAGCTGAATGCCTTTCAAACCGCCGATTATTATTTCTTTGCCATTTAAGGCTGCTGAAGCCACAACAGCGTGTGTGAGCTAGGCGATTTATGCAACAAATGAGTCTGATGCGTTTGTTCGGAAATATCCAGTCGTCGGAATGTGGTGAAAGTGGGGCTTTGTACCATGAGAATGCTGTTCCAGTCCCATCCAAACGTGCGGCGTTGATGTATTTGAAACAGAGCCACTAATCTTTGATAACCGAGCCTTTGTTACACTGCAAATTGCTCTGTACACCACAATTGGTTTGTAGAAAAATCCAGCTATGAGCTTTATTTTAAGATCGCCTTTGAAAATGTTGTCGCGTTTCGAATGGAAAACCGCAAAAAGTTTGGTCTACTTATAGCTAAACTAGAGATCATGAATAGTGAATTTCCGTAACACTGTTTTGGAATATAAACCTTCTAGCTCTAATTTTTTCTATCATCGTGATTACAAACGCCGGTCGCTAGGTTTGTTAATACTCGGCGTTGTTTTTAGCTTAACTAGTAACTAACACTTTAAACCGTCGCAACCATTCTTTTGTTTAGGGTTTTATAAAGTTCGGTTATTTGTGTGGATTGAATATTAATGACCTGGATACATTTTAACCCCATCCGTTTGTTCCTTTAGTAGCCCCTACAAATTTTGATTAATATCAATGGGCAAGAGAGGCCTTGTTCATGAAGTCGCTTGGTGTCTGTTGGTGGATGCCAAATTATTTGTCTTTTCCGAACGAACTTCTTCAGTGAATCCAAAAATATTGATCACACTAATCGAACATTCGAGCGGTATTGTTCTTCTTTTCGACGTTTTGGTGTCGACATTGAAGGACTCTTGAACATTAATTTTCAAACGCACAATAGTTTCAAATTTCATCTGTCCTGCTTTGATTCGAAGTGGCCAATGCCTGACTTCAATCTGCAACAAACTCGCGAATCCGCGGCCTGCTCTCCTGCTCTAGCGCTTCAATGGCAGCAATGTTAGCGCAAGCAAATTGGTTTGCTCAGCTATATTCTAAATAACTTCTAATACGAGCTGATGGCTCCTGAAACTTTCCTCTAGTCGGCTCTTGCTCTGCTAGTGACTCTTCAAATATCGTTATCTCAACTGAAATGGCTTATGTGATGTATTTCAGCTTGAAATACCTGCTCTGTCAGTTGGCTGATTTTCGGCTCTGTTTGCGTGTTTCTGTTGCTACTCTTCGCTATTTTTTTTGATTGGAGGAATTCATTCATGCCCTCGCTGATCATTAGATGCTGAGCATTCACTAAAGCATCGAGTGATATTATTGTGTCTTCTTGAGGCGCTTTTAGTCTGTTGTCAATGGCCCCTAATGCGTTTGATTGGGTGTGTAAGTTTATTGATGATTTTACGTATTTTGTTCTACAAAATTGTCAAATTCTTTGGCGAGGTCTCCCAGTTCACTTTTGTACTAGAGTTAATACGCTGCGTTAGATCGCCATCACCTTCTTGCGATTTCACGGATTCTAAGAGACATACTTCAACATTTCGCGTGGATTTTAAAGGGATGAAATAACCAAAAATAGTGCAATCACAAAAGCGATAATAATAATGACCATTGCTATTCTTTGATTGAGTGCGATGCTGTTTCAGTTTGGATTCCATTCAGCGACACACGGTTTCTTACGGATTCTCCAGCAATATCAAGTATTTCTCTTATCTGTGAAAATTTTGGTCAGCAAATGAAAAATTCTTGTGGTAGTTTTGCTGGTTTTGTGCGGCAGACTGAGTTAAGTTGTTTAGGCTTTCTTGGAGCCATTCATCTAAATAGTAAATCGAAGTTTGCCTATAATCCTTAGTCAGCTCGGATTGTTTGAGAAGGCTACGATAATTATGACAATCTATCTAGTGATGCGCTGTATTTAATTTTGAAGATTTTTCTTGTTTTCTTCGAGATCCGTCACCGGTGATGATTTTGTTGTCTCAATGCGTGCTTGATAAATATCTCTGTCTAGCATTTAACACTTCAAGACATCGCTTCTATATAAATGGTTTTGAGCGACGTGGAGTCAGGCCTGTCCCTTTATCTTTCTTTGTATGATCCCGAAAGGTTTTCTCCTCTTTCCATCCTAAATATATGTCTGATAGTTAGGAATTTTTCATCCAAACTGTTAACGCTTTTAGAAAAACTGAATGCCCAATTTTTGGACGAGTCAAGAGTAACTTCACTTGCAGTAAATCCATTCACTGTAAAGCGAATCAAAAGGATTCGAATGGGCCTTAGGAGCTCTTTGGGTTTCATTTTGAAGAAATTTCCTGTAGAGCTGGAACACGCAACACCTTGTTGGGCCATTTTCTCCTAAATGTCGGGTTCATTACTTTCAAACGTTACTTCTCCAGTGAGCATTTTTCTTGCGCTAGTCCCTAGCTTGAATAAATATCCTATCGGCATTTAAGACTTCTGAGATGGCTTCAAAGTAAATGCTCAGCTTGTACTTTCATTGCACTTTTTTTGTTATGCCGCTTCAATAAACCACCAATAAAGGGCAAATAAAGCATTAAAATAACGAGAGAAATGATGAATCGTAGCATCATCTTTGAATTCGAATAGAGTGGATACGCCATACACAGCTCTTTTGTTCTATTATTGTAAGGTAAAGTACAGTTTAGGAAATGGAATGTTTATTACCGCAAAAGAATATTGATCATGTTAATGATTAAGTGCGGTTTTATTTCAATTGAAATAGAGAGTTTTTAAATACTTTGTAATTTTTAAGGTAATTAAACGTCCTTAATATTAGGGTGTTTTTTGCCTGCTGTATGAAAAAGCGCGAAAAGCTCAATATCCTGATCAACCTATTTATACAGCCGTATCCTCTTTTGAAACATCTTATTAAGATTGGCGATAAAGTTGTTTTTGGCTTATTACCAATTCGGGCCAGTGTAATCCAGGTTTAGTCTAACGTGCGCAGTTGTCGTTGCATGATGATTTCGCAATGACGTACTGACAGCAAATACGTCACTTGCGGACGTACACACTGTAGTTCGTCGTGTCCCTTCCAGTAAGATAAATTCGCGATGAATTACCGATTTCCCTATAAGCATAGGCCCCCCCCCCCCCTGTTTAAGGCCACCATATTGTTTTGCACTGTTGTCCTGTAATCATGTCTAACGCTTTGGCGTAATCTTGATAGCCTCAATCATTTGGCAGATATGCAATGCAAAATCTAAGTGCGCTAGTAGTTTTCATTGCTAGTGAGTACCAAGATCGAAGATAGAAATCTATGACTAAACAGACGTTATATTGGTTCGCGTAAATTCTTTAACACGATAACGCCACGGACGTTTTTGGGTAAGTATCAATCGGCCTTGTAAGTGAATGCCTTTCGTGGCAGGAACTAAAGTTAATGCCTGAATTTTTTAAAGAACGGAACGTTTCGAACAATAAAGCCGTTCCGTAAAAGAATGCATGGCGGTTGTGTGGCTTGCAGTGAACGCGTGATCCATATCGGTGGAAACTGTGGCTTTCACGAGGCGAGAAACTCTAAAAACTCGAGAATCGGGATCATCGATTTCGTCACAATTGTACATCAACTAGGCGATCATATTTTATCGCAATTTCAAGATCATTTGACGGACTTTTCAACCCAATTACGTGTGTATTCAAATGTGGAATACCACCTACAACATCGGCGCCTATTTTTTAAGGCTTTCTTCATCAGTGCTAAGCATTGGGGTAGGACAGCATGCCATCTTGGTGGAAGGCCGACGACTTGTATGTCTATTTAATCTTTTTAGCTCGTCCCTCGTAATGGCACAATAAAGTACGAACAACCCAAATCAAGGTTGGATCTGTCGTATCGGCTATGGGTTCGAATGTTTGTACGCCGTTTTTGACCAATAGTTTTCTATGGTGGATAGGGCGCGCTTGCGAATGTCTGCTTCATTCAGCATCGGTTTGCGTTTGGCTCACGCTCGATTACCTTCGAATAAAGGTGCCGCTTTTGCCTTCCACTCCGTTCACCCGCCCGTTAACCGCAGCGCGAGATGAATATGTGGTTGCAACAAAAGGGGGCGCAGGCAAAGATTTCCTCTGCATCAAATTTCATCATTAGTGACGGCTAGAAGTATTGTCTTTTGTTTTTTTGATTTTACTAAAAATGGCCGTTTTCAAATGCTTAAGGTGAATAACTCATTTTTTTTTTTGCCGCACGTAAAACGGGCGTTATAATATGCAATATAAAACCTCAATCGTTGGTCCTGTGCAAGCGTTGTTGGCTTGTCTTTCATATCGTGATGGTGAAACAGTATCTGTTCAATCAGTAGGGCGTTTTGGGTAGTTGAGCCGTAAAAAAGATAATCTTGTAAAGAATGCCTAGACGTGTTCAATTTCTGTTAGGCGATAACTTAATGTGTTCCTGTGAATGCCATGCATCTGCAGTTTGGTTTTGTGGTGGTCCAAAAGTGGTTGAAAATAATGGGTTTAGAGTGGATCTTCATTTCCAGTGTTGGAGGTGGTCGCGTCAAAACACAATTCCGCTAAATGTTTGTTTGCAAAACAGGTCCGATAATAAACCGCGGTTTGGGATAGCCCGGCATACAAGCGGACAATGCCTACTGTTCATCAGAAAAATATACGTTGATGCTGATGTTTGGACTGCAAATGCATGCTTGAACGAGCTTGCTCTGTGCATCGCTAAGCTTTGTCAAACCTGTTTTTCCTCGTCGCTTACATGCCGATGCCATAACACGCAGCAGTGGAAAACTGGTTTTTGTAGCAAGTTCAGTACTTTGTTCCTAAATTCGTCATAGAGTTCTGTGGTGTCTTCAGTGGACGGCCCATAATCGCAAAAAGGTCTTTTTCGAAAGTTCAGACCGGCCAGTCAATGTCTCTGCGTTTTAGTATGACTGCCTAAATGCCCTGTTCAGTTCATGGTGCAAGCGTAGCAACTGATGATTTGAGTTCTTCTATTTTTGATCGAGATGACTGATTCTTACCCGTGGCGAAAGTGGCGAAAGGATTCGTATCACTAATGCCTCGATCCCAGCAACGTAAATGAATCAAACTCAGGTGCTTTGATCAAAGCCATTAATGGAGTTTTTGTAAAATAGCTTAACCGATTTAACCTAGTAAGTTATCTTGCACTATGGCGTTACTGAATTTGAACCTCGGTACCCAGAACCATTTCAAGCTATAAGAGGCCTGGTTCTAGATACTAGGAATAGTTTGGTGTTTATTGGCAAAGTTCTAAATACGCTGTTGGGAATGTAACTGAATAAAACTTCTGGGCCAGTCAAAAATGACCATCCCTGCGACGTTACTGTTTACTTACCGCTCTTGAAACGAGTAGACAGAGGTTTTTGTTCGTACGACAATGATTTATTCTGTAATAAAAACGCAGCTCGCCACCGCTGATCCAAGCTTGAAATAGAATCGTTTTCAGCGACATAAGGCCAACGCACAATACGTGGCCTCTCGTTATCCTGGCTCGAAAGGTAATGCTTTCTAGCCCTGGTAAGCGGGGATGTCTGCGCAACAAATACTCACTGGCGTTCTAGCGCCTTTGGCTGTTTTGCGAAAAGCCGAGAAAAGAATAAATACCGTAATGAACACCAATAGCCATCAAAAACGCCAACGATTAGGCGGCATGATAGGAGAGCATAAGCCTGCAGCGGAAGCAATAGCGTAATCCCAAGTCAATCCATGTTAAAATCTGGTAACTGGAAGCGTTTGCCAATATGGATATGGCTTATGGCGCAGCCAGAAAATCGGCCATGATCACATCCACCGATGGGTGGAATAAAGGTCCCAGCAAAACTAGAAGGAATCAAGAAGTTATAACATTCCAAAAGACAGTCCATTGTCCGTTCCATGGCGGGCTCCAATGACGGTAATGGTTCGACGTTTGTCAGTAACGAAGCAGGTTTAAAGCCCGCAACAGCAAAAATTATAAATTGTAATTGTCTTGAGTTTGTCCAACATATTCAAGAAACAACATAAGTACAGCTAGCACGAACAAAACCTTGCGCCAGCATGACATCACCAATGTCGCCTTGTTGATAGATTAATGTGCCAAGAAGCGCCGGTTAATAACAATATGCCATTACCGATGAAATGAATGCGGCCCTATGGTTTGCCCATATTGCGATTTTGCCACTCTTAAGCAAATCGGCTCCAGTTGGTTGCTGAGTGGCACCCGCCTGACAAACGTTCCAATACATGGTGAATGGCGGCAGTCGAAACTTTAAACTTTGAGTCGGTTCAATACCGGAATAAAACAGACCAAACAACGCCTACAGCAATCGACTAACCCAGTGTAAAGAACTGATCAAGATAAAAATACAGCATGGCGGAACCGCTACCCGCGACAGATGTCCATAACCGCGAAAGCCAATCATGGCCGTATCAGAACGCCTTGCCGAATAGAAACCATTAAGGGCGTTTTGCCCAAGCGTCTGGAGTACCTATTTACCCTTGACCATAAACATGGCAAATTGTCGCCGTTCCCCAAATGCATACCAGCCAATTTAGTGAAACCAGAATAAAGTCTGACAGTTTACTGCCAATTTCTCCGAGAAAACGTCCCATGAAGTATCGCTGTTTTAGACCACTTTTATAAGCGATAAAAGCCAAACAAGAAAGCGTAAGTGCCGAGCAGCCAAGTTGCCGACCAAAATAACTAAGAGAATTCGAAAAGAAAAAGCCTGTGCCTAATGTTCCCAGCCACATAAGTAGCGGTAAAGAAGGTAAATCCAAGTAGAAGTAAACGCCATTCGGGTAATAACCTCTGGCGTTTACTTTTGGGTAACTTCAATTATGGATAATCTGATTGCGTCATAGTCTTCTCCATGATGAATAAGCCGAAAAATAGCTTCTAGGTTTATAAGCAAACTAATGAACGCAATAGTTAGCCCAATAATGTTGTTTTATCAGTTATTTGAGGCGATATGACGTAATAATTTCAGTAAATGTTTTATGGCGCTTTACACAAATACTTGACTGGATTGGCGGAGCTGAACTTTATAGGCGAGACGGTTTACTACTGCCTTGAGTGCATCATGAAGAGCATTAGCAGTGAGTGATATGTTGCCTATGGTGCTCTTAGTTTTTATTTATGGTTACTTGTATTTTTTAAGTCTTAATATAGTTCCACTCAAGAAATAAAGTGTTTCCTAAGTCACAAGTAGGAGAGAAGATTATGTCGAATTGAAGGTAAATGTCCCTTTTAACCATGGAGCCGCTGATTTCTAGTTCAGTCTGCAGGACGTGGTAATCTAACAAAGACTGGTGGCCAAATCAGTTGAATTTTAAAATGGTTCTTCATCAACATTCAGCTAAATCTAATCCAATGGTGAGGATTTTGATTCGCGGAAGAGTTTAAAAGGGTCTTGGATTTAAACGCTATCCAGCAAGATCTTTCATACGCTAAGACGGAATTCAACAACGATTGGTGGCCAGAGATTAATGGCCATTCATGGCCTGTTTTTTATTCGTATGGCTTGGCATAGCGCCGGTTACTTATCGTACCGCCGATGGGCGTGGTGGAGCGAACATCAGGAACACAACGTTTTTGCCAACCACTAAATAGCTGGCCAGATAACGTCCCAATTTGGGACAAAGCGCGTCGTCTGCTTTGGCCAATTAAAGCAATAATATGGCGCGTAAAATTATCTGGGCTGAATTTAATGATTCTTGCTGGTAATTGCGCTCTTGGAATCGAATGGGGTCAAGAACTTTTGGTTTTGGCCGGTGGCCGAGTTGATGTGTGGCAACAGAGGAAGATATTTATTGGGGTTTCAGAAGCGGCGGTTTTGGTTAGGATGAGAGTGGCGGTAAGAATGCCGTTACTGCCGTGATTCGTGACTTAGAAAAATCCATTGGCCGCCGTACAAATGGCTTGATCTAACGTTAACCCAGACAGGGCCCAGATGGCAAAACCAGATACGTTGGCGTCTGCCTCGTGATATTCGTGGATACGTTTTCGCCAAGAATGGCGATGACGACGGAAGAGAACAGTTGCTTTAATTGCAGGTTGGTCACACATTCGGCAAGGCACACGGTGCCGGTGATGCCGGTCAAGTTGGTAATGCCCCAGAAGCATCGGGCTTAACTGAAACAAGGTTTTGGCTGGAACAATTTACTCAGGCACGGGTAATGGTGTTGAATACTATTAGTAGTGGTCTTGAAGGTGCTTGGAACGAACAAACCCAATTAATGGGATAACGGTTCTTTGATAACTATTTGACTAACGAGTGGAACTAACTAAGAGCTCCCGCGGGTGCTTGGGCATGGGCGGCCAAAGAGGCAACTGCTGGATCTAAGCTAGTGTGCCAGAATCTCATGATGCAACGAAACACGCTCCCCAATGATGTTTACGTCGGATTTAGCATTACGAAGACGATCCTTTGATGCACATATCTCAAAGCCGTTTTTTCATGAAAACCAGAATCAATTAGCTAGACGCTTGCTCGTGCTTGGTACACTGTTGAGACTCAATCGTGACATGGGGCCGGTCTCTCGTTATCTAGGGCTTTAGTTCCTCAAGAAGAACTAATTTTGGCAAGATCGATTCCGCAACAATACATGAATTGGTGACGGAACAAGATATTCGCGGTTTCTTAAAGAGAAAGCTTGCGATTCTGGTTTGTCTGTCTCTCAGTGGTGATCGACGGCTGGGCATCCGCTTCCACTTACCGTGGTCTGATAATGCGCGGTGGTGCACATGGTGCACGTCTTCCGGTCTTGCGCCACAAAAGCGATTGGGAGGTGAATCAGCCAGAAGCTGTTGGCGAGTGTTTTGAGTTTCACTTGACCGATCAAAAAGGTTGAGTTCAATCGTTGGTTCTGACAACGCAAGTGTCTCTTGCTGATTTGATCGTACAATTAGCAGGTTTCTGTAGGTATTGAAAAAGCGGCGAAAGCGGCGGGGTACCGGCCATCACGGTTTCGCTTTCACGCCGGGCGAACCGATTTGCGACTCAGGAACAAACAGACGTAAGAGTCGTTTGATGTGCTTGAGCCTATAGCGGAATGGTTTCCGTAAGTATCAAAAGGTAGTACAACGATCACACAAGAAGGAAATATTGTTTGGATCGAAGCGCAGCTACTAGACTTGTCGCGCCAGAGATGACGGTACGTTTGGTGGTTTACGTTATTAGAGGTGCTAAGTCGGACAGTCCACAACAGGGTGTTTTGACGAATCACACCACGAAACATTAATCAGAATGACTTCTTTGTAACTTGCTCGATATGATACCAAGTGAATTCTGTTTTTTCAAGTGATGAAAGACGCGTTTGAAGGCAGGACCCGGAGTACGGGGCTATTAAAATGGACAGCTACTCGTGTCCGATTTGGTCCTGGTCGAATTCGCAAACTTTCGTGTATTTCGGAAGTGTCGCTTGTCCGTGATTCGACAAGAACGCTTTGTGAGAAGATTTCGTGCAACCGCCATGACAAAAGTATTGGAGCTGGATCGCTTTGATGCTAGTCTAACTTCCTATTGGTGACCTAAACAACCAAACCCGTAATCCAAAGGATTGCGGTTTTTTTTTATGAAAATAAGGCCGCTACAAAAAACAACGCGTTAAAAGAATAGCGCTTTGTTCACTCTGGTTTATAAATTCGCCGAATTGGTTAAGTTACACTTTTTTAGTGTAGTATAAAATCAGACTAACAGTTAATGAGTGAATCCGCGTTTTTAAATTTTTTAAATAGGGTAATTGGGACAATGAAGGTATCTCATAAAGTAGTGTTATGCGCTCTGTTGGTAGTTGCTTTAGCAATTTACTGCTATACTCATGGCTGCGTAGCAGCAACCTAGAAACAGCACTCTATGAAAAACCGGATATCAGTACATCAAGAAACGAGTAAGCGCGTTGGCTTTACAAGTGGATCATTGGCTAAAGGCAAAATGGATTTGATTGAGACAGTCCTCCTCAAACGGTTGATGCTAAATACAGTCATGGCGAAACAATTCAATAAGCGTTTGAATCTTGCCGCTGTTTATAAAAAATGAGTTTTTTGTTGCTTTTTGGTGACCTAGATGCCAGGTGGGTCTCGAATTACCAATGATCCTAAGTTGGCCATCCAAACTGGATGGGATGCTCGTTAGCGCCTTGGTAATGGCTTAGCTCCAACAGCATAACAAACCGTATTAACGACCGTTATCCTTGACTCGACAACCGAGAATATTCCTTCAAATTTCTCGTTTGTGGCTACTTTCAGAGATAAAGGCACTTTTAAAGGGGCGTTTGGCGAGACTTAAGCCTTGGAACGTTTTCCAATTGCCTGTTTAACACTTTGAAACTTTAATGACACTGGCTATCGTTCCTTCATTAAATAAAATCTTGGCCAATATCATTAGCCAGCCACCCTATGCAGATTTAAACGGAAAGTCTGTAATCGAACTGCTTCAAGGCAGTGTGTCGCTTTGAAACGAAGTTTAGTTTGAAAACAACTTAAAGATGGCACATCTGTATTTGTGTCCTTTCAGCCCCATTTGCCAATTTGTTGGTCTGACTGGTATATTTGGTGTTGGTATGGACGAAGGCAATATTATTTGCAAGTGTACGCGAGTTTTGGCTGGATTGCGTTTTGGGGCACATTATGCGACCTGTTGGGGTATAATGCGGTTTGTTCCCTGTATTTCATGGTGAATCGTGTTGCTGCAACCGCTGCGTGCATTGCATGAAATCTTTTACAAGAAATTAATGGCGGTGAAGGTGACTTTAACAAAACGACTAGACATTACCAGTAACGATGAATTTTGGTCTGTGTCTGGGTGAGTTTAATCAGTTTGTTGGTTTACGCTACAGCATTTAAATCAGTACAGTGAAAGGGACGCTCTTGAGTGTTCGTGCTAAATACAGAATAAAACGCGGCGTCTTCTGCCGTTCTTCTGCAGAGTTA
>Ga0163217_1082341_pt1 | contig 21187 bp, 10 predicted proteins | sample SynspAceP_FD_185933 | JGI IMG/M metagenome (GOLD analysis project Ga0163217, IMG submission 185933) | Saline lake microbial communities from Ace Lake in Antarctica - Synechococcus sp. Ace-P (PacBio error correction) | ecosystem: Environmental > Aquatic > Non-marine Saline and Alkaline > Saline ...
AAAGAGAGAGATCAATAATTCTGTCAAATCTGTTTCTATTCCTTTTAAATATTTTTAGTAACCTTTCAATTTGAATACAAATCAAATTCAGAAAGCAATTTTCCCTAATTAAAGGCCCATGATCCTAATACTAAATAAAAGTAGAAAGAAAGAAATTAAATTCACCTTTTTTTTGTTCCATCATAAGGAAGGTTCTAAACTTGTGTTTTAACTCCATCCTTTAAATTTCAATTTTTAGGAAAAATTTTTTTGTCTTTCCCCTTGGAAAGCCATCAATTTTCCTAATAACAGGAAGCAAAGAAGGTTTTTTGTAAATGAAGGCCGCCCCATGTTTTTTGGTTAAAAAGTTCCTCTTTTTAGTAATCCTAGGTTAAAACGTAACATGCCTGAGTCGGATGTTTTTCCCGAGGTGATATAGCCAATTTTTCTTAAGGTTGATGTTGAGTCTTTTTTGCTGCATCGTTGAAAGTAAAACAAAACATGATCAGTCTCAACACCCTTTTTTCTTCAAACTGAGAGCCCGAAAGTTTACTATAGGTTGAATGAATTCCAGCCTTGGTACTGGTTAGGCACATTAACCTAAGCCTCATATCCTCCTGGCAAATGCTATATTAATGGAACAATCCATAACCTCCTGTATTATATTAGACCTCCTCCTCTTGCGTTAGTCCAAATACCATAAAGGCAGGTCTGATTTGAAAAATTCGGGCCAAATATTGTTTGAATAAGATCTTTTATTGGGGAATTTTCCATATACCGAAACGAACCTTAACTTAAATTGAGCAAGCTCAATTGGTAATATTGAGTTCAAAGTCTTCTCATTTGCATTTGCTTTTTCATAGGTGATTAATGCCTTATAAAGCTGATAAAAGTAGAAATCATTCTATCAAATTGAATTCCTAAAATTCCTCATGCTGATAGCCCTGCGCTTCCAAAAAGCGAGATAAAAGCTTGTTCCAATTGGGATTTGGTGAAAATTTCAATGGTTAATGTTTAGAAAAATTATACAGATTACTCCAATCTATTTCACTTGGGCAAAAAACTTCTATATCTTCTTGATTGCTGCTTGTAAAAAAATGCCGCAATCAGGATTTAGAATAGTCCTAAAATTACATGAAATTTTGTCTTTACATCTTCATTCCGTGAAGATTGCTTCAATTTTTTCACTTAACGTTCCCAAATGGAGTATCACTTTCAGCAAATTCTTTAAACATCTCTATATAGAAATGTGGTAAAAAATTGACTTCAAGAAATGGTCTTAAATCACTTCTAATGTCAGCAAATCCACTTTCTCGATTTATAAAACGCATGAAATTTTTGAGAACGAACTTTTCGTACGTAGTTTTCTGTGAAGGTTTACTTTCGATCCTTCTCAAAAAACTGTTTTGTAATTGTTTTGAGCATCTCTAATGACGAAAATTGTGATATCATCATTCCATTCCTCTTTCATGAAATTCCTAATGAAATTGAGAATAATGAGTCAAGACAACAACTTGAGAACGCATTTCCCTCAAATCTCTTTAAAATACGCGTAATAGACTTCAATATGCGATTGTCGTCAAAACTTGTAAACAGGATCATCTAAAACGATGATTGCATTTTGTTTTTGGTTCCAGAGGCGTTAAGAAATCCATCTTAGCCAAAAATAACGGATAGAGCTAAGGGCCTCGTTTAAAATCAGACCTCACTGAATACTTTGGTAATGTTTAGAAATGCATTTATCTCTACGTTAAATTTCACTTTTTAGAATATATCAGGTTGATGTCCTCGTTTGTCTGTTCCTCTTTCAAGTGTAAAAATTTCGCTACCAAACTGCTTTAAAGTGGTAATCAATTCGAGTATAGAACCTATCAAGGTATTGGTTGATTTGAAGATAATGCCTGCTCGTTTTTGTCAGCTATCCGTGATTCAAATAACTGTGATTTCTTGTTTTTCTCTAATGATAATTGAAACGCAAGCCATTAATTTTGCTCAACTCTTGCAACTGCCTTTCTTAATCTCAATTTCAAGATTGAAATCAGCAATCTAGTTTCTTATCTGGAATATAGGTTATGATAGGGCTTCTTTAAAAAATTGTATCACACCCGCTAATACTGTCAATGGTTTTTTCGGAAATCGGCAGATAAATTGTTTGATATTTGGCGTGACTTTCTAATGCTAGAAAAATCACTTGATTGAACATTTTCGTGAGGCTTTCTTTCTTTGTATTGAATGCTTGGATTTACCTGTTAGGAAATTGATTTGATAAATTATCAAGACCTGTCTCATTTGTTGACTCTAACAACTCATTTAATCGAGTACTAATTCCGTGAATTCATTCTGAATTTATAATTGAGCAAAATTATTGTAACAGTAGAGCCTGTTTTACAGTGGACCGCATTCATTGAAATGTAGTTCAATGCTCTCCACTGTCCTTCTTAGCTTCAAATACTTTCTGATATATCGGTAATATATCCGGTAATGCCTTCATTAAAATAGGAGTGGTACGCAATTAAGTAAATCAGTTGAAGTTCTTGTAAAGATTGACCACAGAATGAGCAATTTTCAGAATCATTTTTTCAGTGTCTACCCCTCTTTAAAATCCATTGTTCGGGCGTTTTCAGTTTATCTCAAAATTATTTTCAATATGCTCTTGAAAGTTTAGCAAATTGCAGCAGAACAATCTCATTGAAATCCCCGCTCTAATAAATCGTTGTTTGGTTTACCAACTCTGACATTTGTCCGAAGTAAAAATTGAACTGGGAAATATCTCATCATGATAGTATTTTCCTTGGTCTTTCTAGTCTTTGTTGTTCTTGCCTATGCTTGTTCTAATCAGCCTAATTGCTGTTTTTGGTTACATCAAGCAATTGATTGAAGCTGGGTCCTAGATAAAAAAAGGTATATGCTCTGCTTCTGCGCTTATCTTCTTCAAATATCGGTGGTAGTAAAATTAGAACCGCACTCTTTTCTGTCTTAGGAAGTCTTTTTGTCGTCAGCGAACTTGTGTTCCAATTGAACGCCTTGTGACCAAGAATGAATATTGTACAAGTTTTCCTTGTTTTGACGTTCCAATTGGAAAGAACCTGGTAAATTAAATTTCTAATGAATAAAATCAGAAACCCAAAAAATGTACAGGTCATAATTTGAGTTCAATGAGTCCAAGAATTAATTTGAAAAAAGTACAAGGAAGCTGGGTTTGGGCAATTTGAGGTCTTAACTGATATTCTTACACTCCTGATTTTGAACTAACGGCCAAGGAATAGACTTTCGAGATGTGGATTAAAGGTTGGTTGCAATTTTCTTTAAGTGAAGAAAGTATATCTGTTAAACGTTGTCTTTCCTTTTGTATCTTAGTCCGTAGAATAAAAGTCAGCTTTTCTCAAATTGAAATTGAACCTCCATTCGGAAATTCCCGAAATGCTTCCTACATTATTGATACTGTTAATTTGCTTTTTAATCAATATTTCTAATTTTCCACTGTCGCCAAATTTCGAAAAGAAGCAATCTTTCAGTTTGAATAAATGATAGCAAACTGTTTTCTGTATGGTGATTTGCTACAATTACTGTTTCCAACAAGTCTTTGATACTTTTTAAACAAAGCATTAATGTCATTTGGTAAAGGCTAATTTGTAATTCCGGAAGGATTTTTCTTTGTGTTTAGAACTTGCTGTACAGAACCACCAAACTGGAACCCAAAACATATTCCCCTTGCGTAGCTAGATGTTTAGAAAGCAATAATTTTAGCTTTGAACCTAAATTAAACCAATGTTTGGCTTAATTATAATAACATTAAGAGCAAATTTGCTTCAAAGTTTTCAATCAAAATATTAACAGGCAATTCCATTTGAAACCATGCCTAGCTACAAGTAAATCACCCAATTATTTAATTGCGACTTTTTGTTCTTCTGATGAAACTTTCTTGACACATATTTTCAAATCATCGAAATGAAAGTCCATTTCAGTAAGAATTTTTGTTCTCAACAGTTGTACTTGCCTGTTCCCTCTCACAAATAAAAATCTTTCAAACACAGAACCTACAAATGCGACACAAATTTGACGTGTTAATTCTTCAAGTTTTCCTCATTCTCCACCCCTTCGTATCTCTTTTTGCAATTTCTCATTCCAAACCATTTCCCTCCATTGCTTTTAAATAAGGCTTTTCCGTTTTTCATACAGGAAATTCAACTCCACAAACCACTCTATAAATCGCCTGTGCGGATTTCTTCGAGTTTTTTTGTTGAGTTTGCTCGTTGAGTTTGATGCGGTTTTGGATAGTGTTGGTATTCGGCTATAACATTTTCATACTGCTTTCCGATAGATGGGATTGGGATTTCCTGTTTTCGGCACTTTCTTTCCCATCCTAAAAATTTGCCTCTGGGCGAACATGAGACTTCAAAACGAGCATACCTGGTCCAATTCCAGATCGTCTAAACCACATCAAATTTAAACTATCAGTAATAACTCAGAATTGCAAATTACTTCAAAATACTGACATAGCTTGGGGAAACCATGGCTTTCTTCATGAATCTCGAGCAGCGCACTGAATATTTTAAATCGCCAATTTCTAGAAGTTACAGGCCATAAGCAAAATTGGTTCTTTTTTGATGATTTTGTAAGTTCTCAAATGTCTGTGCCTACCTAATGTTTGCAATAGAAGGCATCAAAATTCTTTTTCGAATACTTACGCAAGAAGTGTTCCGACTTTTAACTCAGTATTTTCCGAATGTCTATCGCCTTGGATATATTTCCCGAGGGCTTTATAGTTTGATCTCATACCCTAGCTCTTTAAAACATTCAATAAATCCACTTGGGACTTTTCTTCTTGTTTTAAAGCAAGTTCCGAGAAACTCAACCTGAAAGACTTCCATTCTTTTTCTAAATGATGCTCTGCATCTCTGTTTATAAACTCAATGTACTTTACTAGGCACTAATGAGAAATCTTTGGCTTTAATTTCCATCTAGGGTAGCAAGAATAGGAGTATTCAGCTCGTTTTCAAAATCGCCGATGCCAAACTTTTGCAATTGTGGGGTATGTCTTGGCAATATTGCTGATATGGTCTGTAGAAAACTGAGTGAATTTCTTTCAACGGTTTTCGCCAATGGCGCAAATCCAAAATAGTACTTCCGCCTTTCCTATTTCGGCGATATTGTCTCGTTTTCCTTCTGGCAGAGTTACTGTGCGAGCTGATTTTGTTATTGTTTAATATCCAAAGTGGTCACACTTAATATCGTGGTATAGAACATAACTTCGTGGTAGAATCACAATGCGCCTTCTACATCCGTTTTTCTACAAGCTTTTGCTTCTGAATCTTATATTCTTCCGCCACCACCGAGAGGGCGCCATTGGCCAATAATATAATCCACACACATTTTCTGAAAAGTTTGCTCGCCAGTGTTTAAAAATCCACCCGTAATTGGCATTAGGGGGGGAGGGGTTGGGGGGGGGGGGGCTTGTTGGCGGGCACTTCGTAGCCTCTCCACCTTGAATCCATCATCAATTCATTTGCAGCACGCCAAATCCTTTTTGGTTAAATGGAGGGTTGCCCACTTATGAAGTCTGCCTTTCAAATCAGGATGCTGATCTTTATTATAAAGTTATCCCCGGCAGGTCACAGCACCCAAGTTGGCAAAGCAATCCCACGGATGGCAAAGATTCATCTTTGCCAGTTTATAAGTTTGTGGCAGTGTACTCTTGTCCATAATAGAAACCTCTTTTTTATACCCGGGTGACTTTCTATGAACTTGATAGACTGAACGAACATCCCACACAAGAGGCCACAAAGCAGGATCATAGATTACACCTTTGTAAGGGTCAATTCATTTCCGCAATCAGGTTGACAATGCTTTTGGGCGTGGTAAAAATTCTCCTTTACCCTTCCTTCTGCAAGGCGATACTTGCCTTAAGAAGTACTCATAGACACAGACCCTACAAATATTCTTGATCCTTAAAAAAACCCTCCCTTTGGGGAAGCCCCCCGGTAAAATTCGATGTTGGTTGATTGTGGTCCGAGTAGCGCAGCGAGTTTACTCACATCCATATTATAGACCGCGAGAATAATATCAGGCTGCGCCTTTCAAGGAAGGATTATTTTTTCTCTACCGTAATGAAGAAGCTGTGTCGATAATAATGGCAAATGTCATTTTGCCTTGCATATCTATGAATAAGTAAACTCGCAGCGGTTTCAGGAGCAAAAAGAAGACTTCTTCATATCGTAGAACTCCTTCCATTTTCAAGGTAACTTTTCCCTTTCCTTCGCGATCAGTTCGTTTTGCGCTTCCTCGAATTTATCCCGAAGCAAACTCAAGAAAATCAGCCCCCGAGTACGACGTGTTTGTATTCCGAACTTTCTACTGTTTCCTCTTAATTATTGGCCGAATCCCAGAGGGTTTTCTTTCCATGGACTTTTGCTTTTCTAGTGGGCTTTTGGGTCAGCCATTTTTATTGATATTGATGTTGTTTTAATGGTTTTTCGATCTTGAAATTTCAAACGCGGCCCAAAAAAACTAAGCTCTTATACGATTTAAAAAATTTTCAGAATTGAATTGAACGATTAAAGATATAAAACTGGTCTACTGAATAATACGTTCACCAAAAAAATGGATTTTTATCTATAATGATAAATTTTTTGTCCCGCCCGATGGGCAATTTCTACAAGTGCTGCCCCATGTGAGTGTCCTTCACTCACATCCTTAAGCCAGTTTTCAGTTAGTGGAAGACACTAACTGATGCAACTTTACTAAGCGTAGTCTCCAACTACGCTTTCATATCAAGGGAATTTCATCTATTGAAAAAATTACAATCACTCGTTTTGGCGATCCCCATTTTCGATTGACATCAATCCCGCCAAAAACATAGCATCCTTTTGATCTTGATTTCTTACAAAGATATCCGCACCGCTGGTGCTGGGATTATTGATTCGGTGAGTGATTGCCTAATCATAAAAACGCTATGTTTTCTAAAGGAAGAACTATGTGGTTAAAAAAAATCTTTGCGAAAACCCTTTACGCGCTTTGCGAACTTTGCGGTGAAAAAAACCATCCACGCCGTTTTGGCGAAATCCTCATTTCCCGATTGACATCAAATCCCCTGCCAAAACAAAAACCTAATGATACCCAATTTTAACCTCGGGTTAAACCCGACGGCTACCAACATATCGCCACCTGCGGCGGCTTTCTTTTTATGTAGGAATCAACTACTGCTCCATGTGAGTGTCTTCACTCACATCTTAAGCAGTTTTCAGTTAGTGGAGACACTAACTGATGCAACTTTACTAAGCGGTAGTCCTCCAACACGCTTTCATATCAAGGGAATTTGCAATTTCCACCATAGATCCTCTCATCACTGAAATAATTAAAATCAACACTGTTTTTTTGGCGAAATCCCTCCATTTCTCGATGACATCAATCCTGCCAAAACAAACCTAATGATACCATTTAGACCTCGGTTAAAAACCCGAGGCTACAACATATCGCACCTGCGGCGCTTCTTTTTATAGTAGGAATCACTAACTGCCCATGTGAGTGTCTTCACTCCACCTCTTTAAGCAGTTTTTTCAGTTAGTGGAGACCACTAACTGATGCAACTTTACTAAAGCGTAGTCTCCAAACTTCGCTTTCATATCGAGGTGAATTGCAATTTCCCACCATAGACCTCCTCCACCACTGAAATAAATTTACCATCCACCCGTTTTGGCGAATTACCAATTCCCAAATTGACATCAATCCCCCAAAACAAAACCTTAAACGATACCAATTTAACCTCGGTTAAACCCGAGGCTACCAACATAATCGCACCTACGGCCGCTTCTTTTTATAGTAGGATCACTGCTGCCCCATGTGAGTGTCCTTCACTCACATCCTTAAGCAGTTTTCAGTTAGTGGAGACACTCTGATTCAACTTTACCCAAAGCTTGTCTCCAACCTACGCTTTCCTATCGAGGGAATTTTCACCTATGAAAAATTACAATTCACCGTTTGGGCGAACCCATTTTCCCGAATTGACATGCAATTCGTCCAAAAACATACAATCCTTTTTGAATCTTGAATTTCTACAAAGATATCGCACCGATGGTGGCTGGATATTGATTCGGTGGGTGATTGCCAATCATAAAACGCTTGGTTTTCTAGTAGACTATGTTGGTTAGAAATAAAATCTTTGCGAACCCTTTACGCGCTTTGCGTCTTTCTCCGGAAAAAATGCATTTCAATCCGCAAAAAATAGTCCAATCCAAGCTTATTCGACATTTGGCTAGAGAATGATTACAAATCACCTCTTTTGCTCTGCCCAAAAAAACATCTTGTAAGGCTTCTCGAATACCCGCAAACTGTAACAATTTCTGTGATCCTAGACGGGTAAACGCGGTTGATAGAAATAATAAAAGTGAGGCTTTCCTTTCGGAATCGGCCCATATAAAAGTCCCCGTAAAAACCAGAGTGCCCAAAACTTTTAGGCTTTGCAAAGGGGAAGGAATACGCTCCGCCAAGGGAAGCCTCGGCATTGTCAAGAGTGGTTTGTCGAAACCCAGCCCGCGGGACCGGTTTTCGTTTTCGCGAAAATTCTGCAACCTCTGCGAAATTCTTTCACGGTTTTCCGGCCGAAATAAGCTGTTTCCCGTCCACATTGCGATATTTTGATAAAAGAGCATCAATTTAGCCAAGTCCCATCTGCCGTTGCGAACAAACCTCATTACCGGAAAGCACCTCCTTTAAGTGCTAGCGTTTTTCGTCCGTGTACCCAGCCTTTTACCAAAAGGTTTGTCCGAAAGAGGGAAATCTCACTTCCGGTAGGGAACAATGTCGTTTTAACATAATTTTTTCCCTCAGGGTAAATATCCAAACGTTATGGTGAAACCTAGCGGTTGATAGAAATTCCCTCTTGCAAATAGGTCTGATAGTCCGGTTTCCTGTGAGTTTGCCTTCGATCAACTTAGGGAAAATCAAAAAAAAGGTGAGTCGCCGAATACAGGTATTTCTTTTCATCCGGAGACCTTTAGATCGGTTAATGATTCGTTCATTTTCCGCTCAAAACGATTGTTGATATAAAGCCCCGTCGTATACTTGTCCTTGAAATCGATTATTAAGGTGATTGATGAACAAATCTTCTTTTGTTTTTGCCATTTTCCCGGAACCTACTTTTTTCTGAAAATACAGATGTAGGGTACCAAACCTGCCTGATGCGCCAAAATCTCATCGGAGGGGTTAGCTTCCCTTTTGGTCTTTTCGATTTCTTCCCAAGGTTTCCAATAGTTGCTGAATGGCTTGTCCAGATTCAAAGCTTCCTTCGTCCACACAACTCAATTAAAGCAGGTTAAAGGCCGCCCGCAATTTTGGTCACAGAAGCCAAATCGTATAAAAATCATTCAAATGCGACAGGCTGAGTGTTTTTCGTAAAAGGTATGGTACCCGTAGGCCTTGATGAAAAAATATCGTATCGTTCTTTGCTACCAAAGTTGTGCTTCCTGGAAAAGCCAACCTGTCGACGCCCATCTTGCAATAATAGAATCCACTTTGTGGTGATGAAATCTTCCATCAAAATCAGAATAGCCGGTTTGGAATGGATCAGTTTCTCGTTGAAGCAAATCCAAGTTGGAATCAACTGAAGTACATAAGAAAAACGAAAAGCTAATTTTTTCAATTTGGTTGAGGTTCTTATTCTAAATTGCCAAGATCCCTCGCTAAATAACTGGGTATCAGTACAGCGTCGCCCCGAGCCAAAAGGATTTATTGAATTTGAATATCCTTTCAGAATTTGGTTACAGATTATGAAGAAGCCCATTTTTTCCCTGTATTACCGCCTAACCCTAGCAGAAGCCATTAAATTGAGAATGTATGAGCGAGGCTTACCAAAAAGCTTTCTTCTGAATTCTTAGGCATAAGCAGTTTAAGAATTACGAATACGCGCAATGGGAAAAGTGAACAACACTAAAAAGTTGCTTACGTGACATAAGCCGAAAAACGGATATTGAGGCTTCCATCGTTTTGGGAGTTTAGTGAATCTTCAAGAAAAACTCTCACCATGAAAAGGAATTCAGTAATCACATCAAAAACAGTATTAACGAGGCAGAAGTCTCTTTACTAAGAAGCCTCAATGTTGAGACGACTTTTTTCTCCCTTTTCCGATTAGTAAGAATATTCCAATACGATTAAAATAATTGCCTGGTAGAATGTTTAGGAATGCAAAATCACCCGGCCAAAGGGCAATTTCCTGCATCAATTATCCCTAAAAAATCGAGTCCAAAATAGTTACCTAAATATGGGGCATAGACCAAACGATCAGCATGATGATCCGATCTTTGAGGTGAGGTGGAACTTCTCCAATTTTCTTCCAATAAATAACAGGTTTCCCTTGACCTAATTAAAACTGATTATTAAATCCTATTTTTATTTTTATTTTCCCACACATTATCACCCCACATTCCTTAATCCGGGAATCTTCCATGCGGATCAAGCGTGATTTTTTCCCTTTGAATTTTTCGATCCCCAAAGTCCATTAACCGCCTCGTAAAGTTGCGGCTTCCGCCCTAAACAAAAACCAGATACTGGCCAGTCAACTTCGGCTGTTCGTAGCAATCAACCATTTTAGCGTGAGAAGCGAATTTGATCGCAAGACCTTTCTGACTCAAATTCAACTCTTGAGCACCCACCGGTGAAGGCATCTCCCCTGCTTGTTTAACGGTTACTTTGGTAATTCATTTTTGGAAGATTGTAACATCAGCGATAGATCCATGACCGATTCGTGGTGAATAGCCAGTAATACAAAACCATTCAAGGTTTTTGACAACTCCTGATTCATAAAAAAAACATATATCCCAAGGCCGATGGATGCTTGAAAGCCCAGGCGTCGGTATACATTTTTTCATGGCAGCAATCACTGCTTCATCGCCTAACTATTCCTCCAGCATAGACAGCATAAAGGCGTCCCTTTTGATAGGTTTTGAAAATCCGTAGCCCGGTCCCGGCAATCATTTGCACTCCACTCAGCGGAGCTTCCACTCGCTTCCTGAGATTCGTCCATAGCTTTGACCCAAACCATCAAGATTGTAGGCCTTGTCCTTGGCTTGCTGCATCCAGATAAGAATATTCATGTATTGATTAAACCTCATCCATTCCAGCATAAGCGGGTTTACGTTTAGTCCCCACGCAGCATCGGGCCACCACTGATGGGCAGTCCTCATGGTCCCGTTGCTCCTGATTTGAATTGATCACCATCGATACTCCATGCAGCATTGGGCCATTCCTTGGAGCGTCAGTTGGGAAAAGGATAAGGTTGCCCAAAGTTCAGAAATAGAACTCCAGTGCATGTTTTGGTGTTCTTCAGCGCATTATTCGAAAAAACTGGGCTCTGCTCTGGAAATGTAAACTTCATAGATTGGAACAGGACCTTTCCCTGGAAATCATAGCTCGAGGTGGCTTTCCACAACAAATCGATCAGAAGTCGCCCAAGCAAAATCATTGACTTTGTCTGCCAAAAAACCGCCCAGTCAGTGTCTCACCAAGGCAACGTAGATTTTGCCGGCTCCTTATCCGGCCGCACTTACGATCGGTTCACTTCCGAAATCAGAATCCAAATGGTGGCAAGTCGTTGAATAGCAGTCGCGTAAGGAACTTCGGCTTGGTTTTGCAATACGGCCTGTTCCACTTTACAATCCAACCTGCCGGTACGCGTAAATGATGACGTCGAACTTCCGAAATTATTGAAAACTCGGCTGGGACCTAGGTAATAGACTAGTTTCCCATCCTCGAAGATCCATCGTATTTTGGCAAGTCCTTGGAACACCATTGTAGGTTGGAAAAGTGTACTATCAAAATTCGCTGGGGTCGGCGATGACCTCGGCATTAATACTCCCCGGAAGCTTGGTGTTCCATTCGATTTCTAATTCAGGCGGTACTTCCAGCTTTGGTCGGTTCTAAAAAGTAAAATTGATAGCAATGGTCACTGGTCAAGCCAGTTGCTTTTAAAGCCGAGGATCATTTCTTCTTCTTGGAGCAGCTTCAAAAATCAACCGATTACCACCACTTTGATGGAGGTTACGATCAATTCCAGCCCGTATTCTCAGCTGCCTTGAAAAGTTCCTCTCGGCACATCCCCCGCGAAATACATTGTGAATCCAATCGAAGCAACAATTTGACCCAGATCACATCGGACTTGGCTTTGTGGAACTGGATTTTTCTGAGCAGTAATAGTCCCTGTGGTGGAAGGATCCAAACTTGCCTTGATCGTAAAGTCTGTTTCCAACTGCAATAATTTGGACCTGGGGTTCCCGAAAAATGCTCTGGTCCCCGCATGAAAATGCCCTTTCGAATCGCATTTGTCATCGGCACATCTTGACGGAACACTCGATTTTGAGTTTCAATTACTGGTTCGCTGAAAGCTTTGGAGGGGGATTGCTGCGCGAATTACGCTGAAAACTTATTAACAAGAATGGCAAAAAACAGTTCTCATAGAGGGGTTTACTTAATCTTGAACCAAAACTTAATGAATTATTGAATAATCCTGATCCTTAAAATCAGACAATCGGCAAATAAATAGTAAAATTTCTCAACCAAACTCTGAATCATTTTAACAACAGGTGAGTAAAATCTACTGTTTTGGCAAAGTATTTAAGTCCATATATAATTTGATGTCGAAGATCACAAGGGTACTATTGCAAAACAAAATCAGCCCACGATAAGTCGCTTGGGCTTAAATTTGATTTAACCTTTAAAAATGGCTCGCCTATATGCCAAATAGATTATCTAGTACAACCAATCAACAGATTTTGCACATTCCCACTCTTTAGATTTGAGGGCCATTGAATATGCTTTTGGGATTTTTGCCCAAATGCAACTTTCGCTGGCCATAAAAATAAAATTTGCGCAAGTGCCAGGGCTGAAATTTTCAAATTAAATCGGGTAGCGGAGGTAAAAATGGGTTTTCAAGAATCTTAAAACCAAATTCTAGTATTGCATGGCGTTTGGGATTCAGAGACAACGCACAGAAAATATTTTCAAGGAGTCAGCTCATTTCAACGAATTTAAGCTCTCGGCTACTGAGCTTTACACGACTTCTTTATGCACACAACCAAATCGCAATGGAATCTTGGTCGCAAAACTAATCCCCCTATGACCAAACTTCGCCAGTACAAAAGAAGTACAATAGCCGTAAATCACCCCGGGCCAGGATTAAGCTGAAATATTTTAACCTAAATTCTGGAATTATGTCCCCCAAACCCTGAGTAAGAAATTGGAGGCCAAGATGGATCTATTTTCTCGATAGGAATCGGAGAATACCCTTGGTTTAATGCAGGCTACATCAGCCCTTTGGAAGGATTTGGATTCAATGAAAGCTTATGCCTATCAAGTAAACTTCACACAGAAGTTAATTAGAAAGACACAGGGAACTTGGCTGGTACAGTGAAGAGCTGTTCGCTTAATTTTTTGCTTCCCATCGGTCCGAAGGGACCTGGAACGCACCAATCTTTGCTGACGAAATTATAATACCAACAGCCACGTAACTTGTCCCCCTAATTCAAGGTGAATTCGCAAAACTCAACCTTCTCTTCCATTTCAAATTTCGCCCTTAACAAGACCTAATTTCAAGGGAATTTAAAAACCTTGGCCATGAAATTGAAAGGTAAATTTGGAAACATTAACGGATAAAAATTGAATTTAACTTTTTGCTACGGCAAAAAACCACTTAATTTCAATTTCACTAATTCCCCTCAATCATTTCAAAATAAGTAAATCAAATAATTTCTACAGCTAGTTCGAGGAGTGTTATCCGCTAGCTCTGAGGATCAACAAAAAAGCATGATATATTCTCGTAATTGACGTTCGGTGGATCAAACATTAAAATATTAAGCAAACTGGCCAACCTGAGCGCAATTAAAATTCCTTCAGGTACACAGATTTTCACCTGAAGAAATGATCCCCTTGGTCAAAGATATGCTTCCGACTGGAAATACGAAAGCCGTGCACTATGGCCTTCCCCGGCGTAAGTCAAAAACAATAAGTGCATTACCGAGCTATCTCTGGGTCATGGTTGGGAAGTTTTAATGAACTTCGAAGGCTCTTTTAGCTGCCCAGTTAAAATTTGTCAATTGAGCCGCAAAAAATGCAAGGCCAAATTGGGAGCATTTACGAAGGAAGAAGCTACTTTTCTTAGCTTGGGGACGGGTCTAGGAAACCCGCCATGGTCAATCAATAAATACTGTTTTACCACTGGGGGAGGACTTTGGCCCTACAAAAGGGGACACTTTCGAAAGTATGTGGGAAAGAATATCTGACTAAAAAATGAGTTCTACACGCTCGGGAAAAGCATGTCATGAATTGCATAGCGCATTTTTCAATGGTTTCCAGCCGGATGAATATTGTCTTAGGTGGAGGGAATTTCCAAACTTCCTAACTCAGATTCCCTGAAAGATGTAGACTAGGACTAATCAAAATGCCTTCAAAGGTGGAATTTCGGCTTTGGGAAGAAGAATTTTAAGTTTTTTAATGTGAGTTCAATTTCGTTCATAATACCCTACTTTATTAAAGCGAGCTTTGGCAAGTTTTCTCTTGTCAAAAAATTGTGTGGTCAAAGCTGTAATCCAACTCAATTTACTAGACAGACAGTCCTGCGTGGTGCAATTACTCCCCAGCGGCCTGGTGGATTTGCCAAGCAAGTATCACCTCTTCAGGTGAAAGTAGATCCCGAGTCAAAAATTCATTTCAGGAATCAATACTATGACTTATAAAGTCACTTGAACTCAAGACATCTAGCTTCAGATTGATTAACCCAAGCTCCTATGATTTTGGAAAAAGTGACTCAAAAATCAACGCCGAGTTGAAATTCATAAGCAGGGATGGTTCGGCTATTTTATCGCACTGAAGAACTTACAATCCATGATTCCACTTATTCAATCGAGTTTTCCATTTTTCAGGCAAAAAACCTGTAATCGTATTCGCCCAACCTTGGGATGAGGCTTGACTGGTCTCAAGATTCAAACGGTTTTAACCATTATTGGCCAATTTAAAATCCAGGAATGGTTCAGTATTTGGTGGCCAATGAGATCATCCGGCTGACGAACCTGATCAAGGAGTTTTGATCTCCGGTTAGAAGTTTCCGGAAAATCTGATGGACGTCTCCAATCGAAGGCTCATCAAGACCGATCATAATAAAAAAGGCAAAAACCAAGACCTAACCACTGGAAGTCAAAAATCCCATCAATAACTAACGGGATCAATATTATGATTGGCGATTACGTTCCATTTGGGAAAAGTATGAAGGTGAAAAGGTCCACTTTCGACATGGATTACTATGTGCTTGCGCGGAAAAATCTCGAAAAAGCTTACAAGTTTCAATTCAAAGATTGCGGCTCGAATGGATGGAGCCTTTGAGCATTGGTTTTGGTCCCCTACCCTTTCTATGAAGACGGATTCAAACTGGTGAAGCGCTTACCCTGGGAATGGAACATCAGAGTTCGGTCACCTACGGTAATGGCTTTTGCAAATGGCTATCGAGGAACAGATTTTAAGTGATACAGGATGGGGAATGAAGTTCGACTTTATCCATTATCCATGAAGCCAGGTCAATGAAGTGGTTTTGGCGATAATATCACCAATAAGGATGTCGCCGATATGTGGGTTTCACGAGGATTCAAACTGCTTATTCAGAAAATCTTTTTTCTCGATTATTTCTATGGCACCGAAGCCAGCAATGCTTATGTAATTTGGAACCAAAAAGCCGAAATTGGCGAAATGATAACCCGATTTCATCGGAACTTACGGAGTTAATAAAAATGGCCTCCTCCGACAATGTATTATAAAGGAGCCAATCTGCTCCATAACTCTATTCGGCAAGATCCATCCGATGATGGAAATGAGCACTGGGCGATGATCTTTAAGAGGGCTGAACTCGGAAATTTATCACCAGACAGTCCACTACCAAACAAATCGAATTACCATCAGTGAAGAAAGCCAGATTGACTGACGCCGGTTTTTTGACCATAATTTAAAGAGATGTCCGAATCCCGATTGAAGTGTAGTATGAAAGGTGACCGATGAGTTATTCGCTTGGGAAAATTTCCAATTCAAAGAGCTTTGAGATGCCGATTCGAGTTTACACAATTGGACGAGAAGAAGTATGGATCAAGCCGACAACCAAATGGCAAGAAATTTGAATTGGGTAACAAAAAATCATTTAATCAGCCCATAGAATCAAATTTTTTATGCGGAATAATGGTAGTAAAGGCAATAAAGGAATTTCAAACTGATGATAACCAGTAATTTTTGCCTTTTCAAGAACCAATTCCAACTTCATGTGCCTGATTCTCCTCCCAACGTAACCTAATGGACCTTGAATCCATTACTTATACAAGCTATGAAAAACAAACAAACAGAGTTGTCGTCGGACTTCAAGGCGGCGTTGACAGTTCGGTCAGCCGCTCACCAACTCTTCGAGCACAGGCTATGAAGTTCCATCGGGATGTTTATGAAAAACTGCATGATGAATCCGTCACCAATTTCCAATGATTGCCCTTGGATGAGATCCACCGATGCGATGCTCGTCGCGGAGAAAATTAAAAGGAAATCCCTTTCCAAGCGATTGACCTCAAGTGAAGAATACAAGGATCCGTATCGTAGATTACATGTTTTGCTGAGTACAAAGCAGGGACGAACTACCATCCGGAACATCCTGTGCAACCGAGAAATCAAATTTCGATATTTTCTTAAAAGGCCGCCGAAAGCTCAAAGCTGATTTTGTGGCTACAAGGTCACTATTGCCAAAAAGGCGAAGTGGAAAGTCAAAATGGTCCAACCCGTTTACCATTGCTTGCTGGTGGGCAGATCCCAACAAAGATCAGAGCTATTTCCTTCTGCCAACTGAACCAAAGTCAATTAGAAAAGGCGCTCTTCCCAATTGGTCATTTGCAAAAGCCTGAAGTGGAGAAATCCGCCAAAAAGTTAGATCTGATTAACTGCAGATAAAAAAAGACAGTCAGGGACTTTGCTTTATCGGAAAAGTTCGACTTCGGAATTCCTCAGCAGCAATATTGAAGTCCCAAAAAAGGAAATATCAATCGTAATTCCGGAGGATTTAGAAATCTATCAACGGCGCTCAAATCCAAGGCAAGGAGTGAGCCGGAGGGCTTTGATCAAGCTTCTTTTTGGAACTGCCCTTGCTTTCCTATTCACTAATACGTGCAGATCAGGGAAAAGTACTCGGTGAGCACAATGGCGCACATTATTTTTACTGTAAGTCAGCGAAAGGCCTTGCACGTTTGGGGGCAACCGGAAAACCTTTTCGTCATCAGTACAGATACGCAAGACAATATAATTATACTGGCATGGGTGGAAGATCATCCAGGAGTGCTTTCGGACTGCCTTTTTGTGAAAAATGAGGAAAATTCATTGGATTCCGAAGATTTAAAAATTGGCTCCCGTCCAAAGTGCACGCTACCAGTTCCAGGATTCGCTATCGCCCAAGCCACTAAGCGGTGCTACCCTTGATCCAAAAGGGAAAATGGACTCTATGTGCTTTTCGAACCAGCTCAAAAAGGCATCCGCCTCCCGGTCAATTCGTCGCCTTGTAACCAAGGAGATGAAAGCCATCGGTTTCGGGCACTATTTTTTAAATCCTTACGCAGATAAAAAGCCTCAGTCCTTTATTCTCCATTCCTCAATTCTCTTATTCTCCAAATCTCTTATTCTCCGCCATTCTCTTTTCTCCCATTCTCTTATTCTTCTCATCCTCTTAATTCTCCCGTCTCTTATTCTCCAAATCCCCCCGTCTTTGAAATCCTCTACGAAGACGAAAAATCTAATTGCCATAATAAACCCTCGGGAATACTGGTACTCGTAACGCCCGATTGCTTCCGGAGAAAAACTGTTTTTGCCCTACAGCTCCTTCGGGATCAATGGTCAGTGGTTTCTCCTGTTCAACGTTTGATCGACCCGAACTAGCGCGTATTACTTTTTTCTAGCGAAAAGAAATTCTTACCCTTTGCTGAAAGATCAAGTTTATGGAACGAAACAGTGGAAAAAACCCTATCTGGCTGTCGTCAGAGAATTCCTGAAATCAAAGAAGCGCTGATCGGATATCCTTGACCACAGAGCGATCTTAACAAAAAGCAAGGAAGCCGAACGACTTACAAAGTCCTGCATGAAGCAAATACCCTCAAACACGACTGGTAATATCCGACTAGTCCGCTATGCGCCTATTGGAATTGAAACCAGAAAACAGGGCCGTACACATCAAAAGATCCCGAAGACATTTGGCACATTTGAGATATTATCATCCTTAAGGTCGACAAACGCGCATGGGGATAAACAAGCAGAAATCAGTTTTTTGAAAAACAGTTCGGTTTGACCAAACCTTCTACTTCATGCTCAAACCTTGGGTCCATTACTACTCCCTGATACTTTTCAAAAACGCCCTTTCATTCAATGCTGAACTTCCTTCCACATTTTAAAAAAATCTTGTTTAGAAATTGGGCTGGGATCAGTCCGTCTAGCTTCCGATGGTAATAAGTCTTTTGGCAAAAAAAAATTAACTTTAGCTCTAATAATGAAATCTATGAAAAAAATCTTGGCTATACCTTGGCCTTATTGCTTTGGCCACGACTTCTCTTTTGCGCAGCAAAAATGTGGAGAAAAAATTTGAACAAAACGGGGTTGTAGCTGCCCCTCACGTAATTTGACTTCTGACGAATTGAATGGGCAGAGACCGATTCGTCCGAAAAATCTCTGCTTACAATTTTATTGGCGGACCAAGCTGAAAGAATTTTGTGGCTAAGCCAATACCCGAGCGCAGACGCTATTTCCAAATATATCCTTTTTATGATGTCGGCAACCTCCGACTAAAGGCGAATCAAAAAAATTGAGATTCCGCGGTTTATGGTTTCAGGGTAAAAATATGCTCGTGATCACGGAAATGCTATTTCTGGAAAATATGAACTAGTCGAGGTTGGATATGGCTTATGCAGCTGATCTAGAAGGAAGACCTTAAGGAAAAATCTTGGTCCACCAATGTAGGTGGCACCAAGATCGAAATGAGTCCCGCAGATTTATTCAGCCTTGGGTGCTGAGAAAGCTTAAACTTGCAGAAGCGGCAGGAGCAATTTGGAGTCAATTGAACGATTCAAATATTCCTTCTTAATCCCTTGGCCTTTGATATCAAAACTTATTTGAATCCGTACCCATACTGGTCATCGATAATGGCGAATCAAGCAAAATGCCATACATCTGGCTAGAAGATGTGAAAAACACATCAAAAAACAGAATGACTAGGAAGGAAAGCAATGCTGAACTTTTTCCAATTGAAAGGGAAAAAATAATAAGGCGATCGAAGTAAAAATGTAATTGCTTGGATTGAAGGGTCCGATAAAAACCACTCAAGAATGAATAGCGTTGGATGCTTTAGCTCTTATGATCAATGTGGGTGCGCAGACCTGATGCTGTAAGGAAGATTTCGATTTACAATGGAACTCGAGATAATGCCGTCAGGAACCGGGGTTGCTGTCATGAATGCAGCCATACTTTGCTGCCAAATCCTACAAAAAGATCTGTTTTTGATTGCGCCTTGGACCTGCTGAGGAAAAAAGGACTTTTGTTAGCCTATTTTGCCGGAAAATCCTCTTTATTGCCATTGGATCAGATTACTTTACAACCTTAACATTGATGCGCGGGCTACAATGAACTCGGTGTATACCGTAATCGGCCTTGGCAAGAACTACTGCAGATGGTTTAGTAAGTGAAAGCAGTTCTGAGTTTGCTTGAAAGCCGTCGCAGATCCAGCAAACCTGAGCAAAGGATATAATGACGTTCGGACATGTGAGGCTTCCGCAAAAAAAAGGCAATCCCTGCTCTACCTTTAGCCTTGGCTTTAACCGCTTTTGATGATGGAGAATCAATAAGTATTATCAACAAGGCAGGTGACCAATCGAATCCTTTAGATTGGACTATGTGGGAACTTTATATTGAGAAAGCTTTCATTCTTAATCTGCTGAAAAATCTCAAACTCCGCGATGAAGCCAGTTTTGGACTGCAGGTGATTAAATACAAGGAGGCTGGAAAGAAACTTTATGAATCCCAGTAAGCTGGATTGATCAATTAGCGCAATTTGCCATTCGTGAAGACACGAAACGGCGGCATAAAGAACAAAAAAAAAACCTGAACTTCATTAAAATTGAATCAGGTTTTTAATGAATTAGATAACTAACGCCCCCAAACAACACCAACCTGACAAAAGAAAAATGATCAATTGGATTGGAATGCATTGATGAAGGGTTTTGAAATCACATTCACTCGAATTTTATTACAGCTCTAGCCGTTGGTCCCGACAATCTATTTCAACTAACAATAAAACCTGGATTTCATTTGGGCTAGTAACCAGATTTGCCTTAAGTACAAAATGAAAAAACGGTATCCTGATTTAATCAAATTTCACAACCATTGAATTCTGCGATATTGCCAAGACAATTCCTGTAAAACCTTGAAGCGAAAATTCAGGGTGCCAGAAATGGCTATTTGTAATAGAATGCCAAAGGCATGATCAGTACCAAAATAACGAAGCAATAAGAGAGATCAAATTGCTATTTCAGAAACCCTCTCGGTTAACAGGGACATTTCATATAACCTCAAGTTCCTTATGCTTGTTGGCTCAGTTCCTTGACTCTAGATTCTATTAATCCGTGTTCTTGATACTTGAATCTAATGTCTTCTTAATATAATTAACCAAACAACAATCCCCTGCAAATCGTAGCTGTCAATCAGAAGCCAAAGAAGCGGCAAGTAAGTGACTTCAAACCCCAGCCTACTCAGTTGCCCCTGCTGGTTAGGTAGCAATAATGCTGATGCCTTCCCAAATTGAATGGCAACGAACTAAATTAAGAAAATCCGCAAAGCGCATAAGTTGGCCAATCACAATCGACTTGGGACTCAGCGTGCCCATTTTCCTTCAATTTTCGGAAAGGCTTAGGTAAGCTACAATTCATTAATCACTGTTCTTTGTCCCAATAAACTTCCGATCTGAAGCGTATCAGCCCACTCCCACTCCCGATCACCCCAGCAAAATCCGGAAGACTTGTCCCAAAATAGATATTCCAAGGAAAAGGCCCTTTAAACCTGACCTCCCGTGCTGTTACTACAAAACATCATTTAAACCTGTCCAATCCCCTACGTTTCCATCAACAGTAATTGGAAAAGCGCCCGCAATCAACCGCTATAAAAGCTAAAAGCATTG
>Ga0163217_1113652_pt1 | contig 21186 bp, 17 predicted proteins | sample SynspAceP_FD_185933 | JGI IMG/M metagenome (GOLD analysis project Ga0163217, IMG submission 185933) | Saline lake microbial communities from Ace Lake in Antarctica - Synechococcus sp. Ace-P (PacBio error correction) | ecosystem: Environmental > Aquatic > Non-marine Saline and Alkaline > Saline ...
AAGGAGAGATCATTTACGAACGCCAAAAATTTAAATGAACTAAAAAGTAGGGTTAACAGTTGGCCCCTAACAAAACCCCAATTATTTTCCCGAACCCTCAAACCCTCCGCCTTTGCCGCCCCCTCGTTTTCCGTGACGGCATTAATCGGGGGGCCGTTTTTTTAGGGGCCTATAAAAATGGGAATATAACAAATATACAAACAGAAGAAAAATTGGCAAAGGAAGATTTGCTGACTTGGTTTTTATCCCAATCTGTTTTCAATTGCATTGATCCCTTCTGTGGTATACAACCCAAAAAAGCAAAAAGGAAGCGTGGGCACCTAACTCCCTGTCGAAACTTTAATGAAAGCTTGGTTTCGAAGCGACCTGAGTACAAAAAGTCCAGTTTCGGTGGCAATAAATTGAAAACCATGTTGCCGGCTTTAAAATTGAACTGGATGCTGGAATGGGTCATATTGACTGCACATATACTCACCCAGAATTTTTTCAGAGATTAAGGTGTTGCAATCTTCGCTTTAATGATATTTTGCTTTCAGAAAGCGAAGGGAAAGCAGGTATCAAAGCGTTTGGTATGTTGAGGCGTCGCTCAATCGCAAACCGTTCTTCGAGCATCGTGGTTTTTCTGTGTCAAGAAGAATGAAGTAAAAGAAATGGGGCTTCTTTAATCAATTTCTCAATGGAAAAGTATCTAAAGCCCTAAAATTAATATGGCGGTTCTTGGGTCCGCATCATTTAAACTGTTTAGGTGGCCCAAAGTTTGTTTGAATCAAACCATCCAAAACTTAAAAAAATAATACTATTCGTTCTTTGTCATTCCAGCAAGTTTTAACGCTTTGGTTCTGTTGGTGCTTTTTTTAGGTTTGGTTGTATTTGGTCACGCGATTTTTTTCGTGATGCAGGCGGCTTTTCTTCTAGGTGTCCCCGCGGCTATTTTGGGAATTTTTGTAAGCTTTAATAATCATTTCTGTCCGCTTCAGTTTTTTCAAGTTTCCTAAAAGTTTCAAAAGTTTACGGTTTATGCTTGTGGGTTTAGGCCAGGTGGGTGGTCTTGTTGCCAAGTATAATTATTGGGTTTTAAGCATACGAGGCCATTTTATATCCAGCAATCAGTTATTTGTTGCAAGTAGCCTTAGTGATTTAATGAGTATAGTTTGCAAACCTAACAAAAGCCATAAGTAACGACACATAACAGTTGGCCTGTGCTCGTACCTTGCTATTTTAGCCCAACTATTATTTAGCCGCTTATGGCGGCGTTAATGTCCGCCTTTAGACAGCGATAAGCTCAAGCAAAATCAACTATCCCCACGGCGGCAATTCGCTTCAAAGCCGAATATCGTACATGTCCATGTCCCGCATTTCACCAAGATTCATCCGAATTGATGCTTTTTAACAGAAGCGGATATAATGCTTTGCAGATTAGCTTAAAAATTTTAAGTAAAAAGTGTCCCTAGATTAGGGGAAGAATCAATCCTCCTGACAATTCACCGATAAGAGTTTTGATGTTATAGAAAAATGGAGCAAAGATTAGTGGTTATGGATATTAGCTTTTGATCTAAACGTTGGGGCCTTGGCAATGAATGTGTTTGCTTAAATGTCGTTTTTCCAATAAAGAAATTGTTATACTCGCTACTCCTCCGTTGAATAAAATGAAAGCCTGCATGTACATTATAATGATAAGTATTTGACCGCCATTATTGGCGAACATCCACACCTCGTGTTGTCTTGCCAACGCGACAATTAATGAAGCGGTTTTCAATTTTATTTTTACGTCTGATGCACGACGCTAAAAATGTCCTATCTACTGAAGCCATCAAATCCCATATATATTACATTGATATCGATGATTCGACAGTAATACCCAACACCTTCAAGTGGATACGTTGGCCGAGAAGCGCTTGAGTTTGTCAACCCTCGCAGATCGGTATGGATTACTGTACAAACAAGCGCGTCATTATGACAAGAGTTTTGATAGGCGTAAGTGCCCAGGGCCCGTAACCACTCATTGGGTCAAAGAAAGGTGATATCACCTAAGTTTGTTAGGGAAGATTTCTGGGTTTGGCAAGTATGAAAACATTAACCTTTAATCTTTCCTTGTTGTATTCCTAGGTTTTTTTAGTTTAGTGAGAGGGCGTTTAAGCGTGATTTACTGAGGAGTGGCTAACTATGCCCTATTTTTTCTGCCATTCATTTGAACATCTGTTCCGATTATGAGAAAACATTTTAGCATCGAATATCAGTAGCTTGACTATTTTAAAGAGCTCTTTTTCGGCTTGCTTTCGCCAACAAAAGAGCCATGAGTTGAATGATTCCCCAGCAATCCTCCCGCATTTGTTTCATGACACCATCCCTCAAACCGTAGAAAAAAACTGACGGGGCCATTTTTGACACTACGCAACCAGCAATGGCGTCATTCAACATTGCTTTGAAGCTTCTGCGGTTGCATGGTTGCTTTTTCCAATTCGGGTCGTGAATAATTTTGGCCCCCCTTCTAGAAGTCCCTTTTTATTACCTCTTGAACTTTTGGGGGGAATGTCCATAAATACATCATGCCGAGCATTAAACTTTCATAAGAATGTTGTTAAATTCGTAGACCTTCTGGTGAGTCGAATTAAAATTGCTCTGACAATATTGTTTATTGCAAGCCGCAGCAGACTTAGAATCGAAACTCTTTACAAAGCCAAAAGGCCGAGTTCTATTCGATGGGAATCTACAGAGCTTGAAAACCAGTGTCCGTAATGATTTCCACGAGTTCAATCGTTCCTATGTTGTTCACTGATTTTATAGCAGCATCAAAAAAGTCCCACTACACCTCATTGAAAATACGCAAGATCACTACGGGGGTTGTTAAATCAGCGTGAGCAAGTACTCGTAAGGCGGAAGAAATTAATTACCCCAAAAGTACGTAGCATACTCACTAACATAATTAAGGGCTGGGATTTGTAATTTAGCGCAATTTCACTTACTTAGGCTTCTGTGCAAAAGTTTCTAAGTGTTAGGGGGAGTTAAATAGTTTTTACCATTTTAACTTTACTTAATGAGAAATATTGTTCCCTAACTTAATATTGAGCGATTTTTAACCGCAAAAAGTTAATTAAAAGGGAATTATATGCCCCTATCTATGGGAAAAATTATCTGTTGTATCGGTAACAATATAAGACTCTTTCAGACAAACCAAAAGCTCGATGAGTTCGAAGAGGAGGATAACCGTTTGAAAATGCCTGCAACCGTAAAGAATGAAATGAAAATTACATATTTTTTGCACGCTACTGCGAATCCACGAAGCTCTAGAACATCTCTTCATTTCAAAAAAGCAATAACAATTTTTGACTGATTTTTTCAAGAACTACTTGGCTAACAAAAGAAAAAAAAGAATTGCAAACTGCTGACTTTATAAGGATTTTAGCAGGAAATTTTTTAAAGATGGTAATAAAACTATAAATGACTTAGCAGAGTTAATGGATAGCCTATGTGAAATTTCTGACGAAATAAGAAATAAAGACAATGAGCATATCAAAAGTCCAACTACTCGTTTGTTATCGCTTTGGCAACGTGTTTCAGCAACAACTGTATGGTGCAAGTGAAGAAGATAATTCCTTGGAAACCAAACCTATAAGTCAGATTTTTTAACCGCGTTGCTTTGTTGTTCTGATAAAAAACGACTCATCCCACTTTGGGAATAGAGTATGAGTTTTTTCAGGCTCCCTTTTTATCACGATTTAGATTCAAGGATTGATCCTAATTGTTCAACCTTTCCCCCCTGCTCTAAAACCAATAATTAGTTCAGCGCTAAAATTAAGTACGACCTCTCGGTGTGGTTAAGCTGAAACGCCGAATAATACCCCGAAGAAATTTTTGTTGAGTTTTGATTCTTCAGGAATTACTTTAAGAGCCCAGTGTTGAAAGTTAGATAATTTGGAGCGCTGGCCTTTATATAAAATATGAAACGACCAAACTTTGATGATAAGCAATTTGGTGTAGGAAGTAAATGGAGAATTAAGTCACGAGATCTTTTTGCGGTCAAATGATTTTGCTTTTCTTCAGTGAAAGTAGGCACTGTAGACCGCTACGAATGATGAAGCTAGGCCAAGCATTTTGGGCCAATGATTGGAATAGCTTACGACAGGGTAGATATTGAAAATTGTTTTATTCAATTCCAAAAAATAAAGAAGGCTTTTTGATACGCGTTCCGAGATTAATTATAGGTACTTTAAAGAGATTAATGCTATGCAGAAATTAAAAGTGAGTCCCCTTGGAATGACTTTAGACTCATTACTTAATCATTTAGGGTTAACTAATCAAATGTTATCCTAGCATTATGTTCAAGGTGAATTACCTTTTTTACCAAAAAGATAATCAAATTTTTGAAATTGTTATACGTATAAATTTGATTAACTAAGGGCATAGCACATTTTAGCGTTGTTCAGTACATAACCTACGATAACCCAAATTCGTGTAATCATCTCCGCCCGAAAAGGTAATCATTGTTGGTAATAAAAAAATCATATCAAATTGGATCTCTAAAATGCCTGAAGATTTTTAAATGATCGTTTTTGCAGATTTAGATAATGTTGATAAATTGTAAACGATTGCGCCTATGCCCCTTTGGAATGAACGGAATCAAAAACAACCAATTACTTTACTTTAAATTACTTTTTTAAAAAGAGAATCAATTAAGGGCGTCCAAACTGGAAACGAATTATAAAGGGTGAACAAATAAAGCGAATGAGTAAATTCCGTTTTAACGGAACCGATGTATTGGACCATAAAAAATCGATAAGATTTTTAGCAAAAGGGGGACAGAATATGTTATCTATGAGTTTTGGGGTTACCTGCTCAGAAAAAAAAAGTCAATATGAGGATCTATATTGACACATTCGAAGAAGTCAATAAATGAGCCTATAGATCGCGTTTAACAAAATAAAACGCTCATTTGACGAATTTTTTGTCCAATACTCTTTAAATTAATGGATGTGACTCATCATTTTAAGAAACGTGCTTCAACGCCGTCGCAATGGCCAATTATGGCAATGTAGAAGAAGCTAATGTCTTTTTGACAAGATAAAAAATTTAGAATGCTAAACAAGAGTATTCTGAAGGATATGGGGGGACGCTTTATCCTATCAAAGTGGCGCATTAAAATAATTTTCCATTATAAAATTGGTGGCTTATTTTTTGTATTGATAATTTGAATGAGTATTTTTCATCTGAGACTTTATTGTTAAGAATAATTTTAATTGCCGCTATCTTTTTCCTCATTTGGGGGTTTTCTTATCAATATCCCTTGAGATTAAAGAATGTACATTGAAAATAAGGTTAAGTCGACTAACATATCTGGTGATGGGGGAGGCTGTAACGAATTTTGTGTAACTGCTTATCAATAAATTACTCCTATTGAGTTAATGATAGGCAGAATGCAAATGAATAGAAAAGAACTTGAAGCTTTCGTAAAAGAAGCGGCTAAAGGCATTAAAACCCCAGAAGAACCTAAATGATTTCAGTCGATGCTGAAGAAAATAAACCGTTGAGGCTGCATTTAAATGCTGAAAATGAATGAGCATTTAGGCTACGAGAAACATGCTAAAGTCAGTTTGTCAAAAAAATAGTCGTACGGCAGAACGTCTAAACGAAAATAAAAACGGAAAAGATGGTGAGTTTCGAACTCGAACACACCACGTGAATCGTGATGGCTCTTTTGAGGCCTAAGGTTAAATCAAAAAAAATGCAGTCTCGATTTACAAATTCCATGGATGAAAAGATTCTTTGGTATATGCCAAGGCATGAGCCACAAGGGAAATAAGTACAGAGCCTTTGATGAATGGTACGGGGCGCAGAACATCTGCACCCCGCTTATCTCGAGAGTGAACCACGCGTTATCGACAAAGTATGTTGGAATTGGCAAATCACGACCGTAGACCCATTTTCCGATAATTTATCTCGATTGTCTTGTGGGTGAAAATTCGCCGAATAACGTGTTATCAATAAATCCAATCTTCCTGCGCTTGGTATGTAAGGTCCCCGCCCAACCCCACATTTCTTAATCCCTTTAGCAAGAGCAAACTATTCACTTTGATAAACTATCGGAGTTTGATATATGGCAAAGACGGGCAGTCCCAAGAGTGGCAAGCAATCAATCGAGCGCAAAGAGCAAAGTGGCTTATCTGTTGTTTGATTTTTGCCAGCGGCATCAGCTAGACAACAAATATTTTTCATGCCAGAAAGCGGTCTTTTGGCTTAAACGGCAGCACGGTAAACAGCCGACGGCTTTTTATTAAAGTGACTAAGGTTGCAACTCAAAGTCGATGATGACCTTAAAAATCGCGATGCAACCTTGTTAATTACCTGCTCCATACAGAGGCCAATGTGGTTAGCGCAAGTTGCTTAAGGCGTTGCAGCAATGAAGATGTTTGTTTGAGCCCGCGGATATTTATCTGCATGTGGATCCGTGGATTTCGCAAATCCATCAATGGTTTGGTTGTGGTGGTCGAACAACACTTTGAAAACCCTCTTCACCTTTTAGTGATGGCTTGTTTATCTTTTTGCAACAAACACAAAAACAAGCTGAAAGATACTGTATTGGGGATAAAACGGGGTTTTGCCGCTGTGGTACAAACCTTGAGAAGCAACGCTTCAAAGTGCCTAAAGACAATGACATTGAGTCGATTGGCGTTATCCGAGCAGCAACTGAATTGGCTGCTGGATGGTTGGGACGACATCATCGGGCATCAAGTCCTTACAGTACGCGAGACCGTTAGCTTAATAACCCACAGATCAATAAGCAGTAATTTATCGATCACGAATAGTCTAAATAAAGTTATTTAAATCAGTCTGTTTTATTGATTAAAATAGGGACTATGATCTTGATACAAATTAACAAGACAACGTGTTGTCGAGCTTGAGGCCCTTTATTAGCCGAAAAAAGACCGCCAGGATTGCTTTCCTCGAAGAGCATTTCCGCCTTGCCCAAGCAAAAACGCTTTGGTGCAAGCGCATGAGGTCATCCTGGTCAAGGCGAGTTTGTTTAAACGAGGCGGAAGAGTTAAGTCATAATCGATGTGCCTGTGAGCAAAGAAACCAATCGAGTACAACCGCGCGAAACAAAGCCAACGCAAGCCTTTACCTAAACCTGCCGCGTGAAGTCATTGTGCCATGATATTGCGGATGCCGATAAATTCTTGGGATTGCTGGCCAGACCGGTGAGTTGCACAAGATTGGCGAGGATAAGTCTGAAAAGCTCGAATTCATCCCGGCGCAAGTAAAAAAGTAATTGAACATGTTTCGGCCTAAATACGCCTGCCGTACTTGTGAAAAAGACGGTATCAGTAACACGCATCAACAAGCGCCAGTCCCCAAACTCAGTCATTCAAAGGCTACGCCACCCCAAAGCTTGCTGAGCAAATTATTAGCCAGCAAATACCAATTCGGTTTACCGCTGTAACCGCCAAGAGACATGTTTAAAACAATTGGGATTGAGCTGAGTCGTAAGACTATGGCCCGATTGGATAATCAAAACGCGCCAACCACTGGCCTCGAAACCACTGTATGAACGATTAACACGAAATTGATACTGCACACCCCGTGATACAAGCGGAATGAAACCCCTTAAAGTGATTAAAGAAGATAACCCACCTGCTATAGTGTGGCTGTATTGCCTGTGGCAACTGACTCACCCAACAGCAATTTCACCCAGCGCTGAAGGCGCTTGGCATTCCCCAATATTGTAACTGTACGACTATCAAAAGTAGTCGTGCTGGCCGCTGTGCTGCAGTTTTTTAGGGGATTACGCCGGATATTTACAAGTCGATGCTATGAGGCCCTATACCCAACTCACGCCACCTTAGTAGGGTGTATGGAGCTAACGCAAACGCGTAAATACGATGAAACGCAAAAATCTCAACCTAAGGCAAATCAAGGGAAAGCCGACATGGCGAATGAACCTCATTCAAGAAACTGTATCGCATAGAAGGCCCAGATAAAAGGCGCCTCAGCGGATGAAAAACAGCAGATAAGGCACAACAATCCCTACCCGACTGCTTAATGAAATTCAAAAAACTGGCTGGATAAATCCGTTGACCAGCACGTGCCGCCAACAAACCGCTTTGGGTAAAGCCATCGGTTACAGTTTAACGTCAGTGGCCTAGCTCATTCGTTATATGACGATGGGAAAACTTAGTATCGACAAACTAAATCCCCCCGAGGCAGCAAAGAGCCATGCAAACCCTTCGTTATTGGCCGCAAAAACTGGCTGTTTCGCATCACCGCTAGCGAAGCAAGCCAGCCGCCACGCTCTCAGCCCCAAAATCATCGAACCGCCAAAACCAACGGCATCATGCCCTTCGGACTACTTTATGTATTTTGCTAGAGGCAACTCAAGCCAGCCCCGACTACAATTTAGAGCAACTGTTAACCTGGCATTTGCTAAACGATAAGTGGGATCCCGGACGCATACTGGTGGTTCCTAAGGGTAATTCTGGACGTTCTTTGTGAAAAAGCTGCACGGAATGTTTGGCTTTTCCTTTAGTTTCAAAATGTCTTAAATCGTCTGAACGTTTCTTGGCACAACCATCCCAATTCAAATCAGCATATGTTTCTAATAACATGCAAACCACCAAAACAACATAAAATTGGAATAAGTTTATTCCAAATAGAATAATCCAATAATTTATTGTAAATTGCAAACATATTTTAACGCAAAATTAAAATTTTAATGATTGTTTTTAATCAAGCAACTTTTTAGCGTTTTTTTGTTTTTGCGATATTTGACAGAATAATTAATAAATGTTAATATAACGTTATTGATAAATAAGTATATAATAATGTAAATTCCTGTAGTGGGTGTTTTTAAAATCAAGCCACTAAGATACCGCTCATGTACAATTTTAATGAAGCGTTTAAAAATGGCCTTAGCCAAGAAACAAATCAAATGAGAAAGCGACCATCGGTCAAGATTGCACGAAACAAGCTTTAGCCTCAAATCCAACTCGAATGCAAGTATAAATGGAGTCGATGACAGAAAAAAGTGACTGTGCCTGTTGCTGACTTTGACACCCGACGTTGAATCCTATTGGCACTCACCCGATTCATTTGCACAATGACACTTAATGAGCCTGGATTGGCGGCGTTACACACACAACGTGCTGGTTAAATACAAAGATGGTAGTTTTTGTCCTTTATTGAAATTAAAACCGCATTCCAAAACACAAATCCGAACAATTTCTTTACCAGCATGCGCTGCATAAACGAATTTATCCAAGAGCGCAACTGGGCCAACAAGCTTAAACTTTTCACTGAGCCACAAGTACCAAAAAACACAAACTGACCCAATGCCACCAACTCAAGTTTTTTTTCATTGTGAGAACTGATAACTGAAGTTTCACGAGGGTCCGTGTAATATGTTTTCTCGCCGAGTAGGCTCTGCACTAGGAGAGATTGAGACGCTATGTGTTAAACGGGGGAGCCACCGAATAATTATCCGATGGTGAATGTTAGCTCACCAACTCCTTCGTTGTGTCGACGTGGAAGTCATTACGCGGGGTAGTCGTGTGGAGAGGGGGTTATGAAGTTCAGGCTGTTGCCAAAAAAGCGCCCATGTTGTTTGGGCAAGGGATGTCGGTTTAAATCTACAACGGTGAATTATTCTGTTATTCGCTATGCAGAGCCAGATTATATGGTGTTGCGCACGCCCCGTAGTCAAAAAATTGAAAATGCTAACCGCGCAGGTGTGGTCGCAGGCATATGTTAATGGCACCGTCAGTATTAGTCGAGGCCCCGACAGGCAAGTGGTTATCCATCCCATAACCGATAGTAAAAAATTAAGCTGAGGCAAGAGCGTAGCTGGCGTATATCATGAGCTGGATATAAGGGAAAGGCCTAGGCCTCCAAAGAAACGCGATTAGCTTTGTCATATAACTAATAATTGCAGCAAGACCTTCAGGATGATGCGCCGCCACACGAAATTGGCAACTTTATTCGATGGCATAAAAATGGGTGGAAAGTAGGAAGGACATCAAATACTTTTTTTGAATCAAAAACAGCCACGCACTAGGCCTGTGACTGAATGCGCAAATGGATTTTGCAATGCCATAATCATTGATAACTATTTTCCTTCATCCTCATGGCGGCAATCGCAGTGAGGCTCTAATCGCACCTCAAAGGTTGAATTGAAAAAGAATAGCCCATCGGCAGCGCTTTTGGGCTAACCGAAATGCCAATGTTCGAAAACCGCTTGATAATTCTCGATTACCCTCGACCCTATGAGTCGCTTGCGGGCACAAAAGGGCTTGCAGCGGCTCGAAACGATGTTCGAGACAGTAACGTTTTTAGAAATCATACGTTTTTCCCCGGTGGACGGTCAGAATTGACGCTGTCATTTGAATCTCGGTTATCGCAAAGACGAAGAAACTGGCGAATATCTTGGAAAAATCCATCTTGTTTTTTTGGCTAAATTGATGTCCGCATACCAGATATATCCTCGTTACTTCGATAGTCTATGGGCTTAGTCCTGCGGAATCTCTGAAGGGTGCTGTTAACACTGATGCCGTCATGCAGTCACACCCAAACTACAAATGGTAAATTACCAAAGTGATTGCACTGCATTGGGACGCCACACTGCTTTTCATGCTGACAATGGTCCGCGTTTTAATGCAGAAAATACTCTTCGTTTTTTGTGCCATGCTCAATGCGGACTTAACACCGTTTCTGAATCGCGAAAGTCTCAGGCGTCGACCATTTATTGGAACGTTTAATCGGACTCTTCGTGGTCAAGCTGATGACCAAAATACAGGATATTTAGGTAAACGCCTGGATGATAAAGATTTTAATAAAACCATAGAACAAAGCAGCCGTTTATGCAGCGCTGCAAGAATTCACTACCGCTATTTAGAAGAGTACATTGTCCGGATATTTTATCACCAAAAATCAGCATAAGGGGCTTACGATGGCCTATCTCCCTGCTCAAAAGTTGGAGCAATGTCGACATGATTTTATGCCGCGTCCTGTGGCTAACCTCGCGACGCTGAACGCATTGGTGGGCACCCGTAGAAAAACGCACTATTCATAGCGACCCATGGGGGTGGCAAAATTCCAAACCTGTGCCTATCACTCAAACTGAAGTTTAAAAGAGCTGCGTTTTTCGCGTTGAATGAAAAATCGAAAACCGCAAAAAAAAAAAAGTGAAGTTGAAATTCAATTTTTAACCGCAATGATATTTCGTCAGTCAAGTTTTTGTACATGGTGGACTCGAAACAAATCATTTGTCCCCTGCTAGGGATAAAACCATCGAGCCGGAGTTACATCCTTGGCCCAATACAAAGCCATGAAAGTGATGATATGGCAGATGTTAATACAGCAAAGCCTAAGACCTTTTTACCTAAGCATGAATTGAGCATAAAAAAGCGCCGTAGTAAAAAGAAAACTAAATAACCCGTCATGAGGATGTAATTTGGTGCCTAAATTCACAGTTGTGACCTCACAGTCTTAAATAATGCACAAGTGCCATGGATGAATGGTACAAACCGCTTGGCAGCGATGACAGCCGTCGTACTCCCCAAAAGCGGCGGAACAATGTCGATAAATGACGCCAAGCGGCAACGCAAGACTGCCGTTTCGACGCAAACGTTCCGGGAGCTCCGCTAAGATGGATGCTGTATCGATAAAACGCCGTTATCCGAGAGCGTGACGATTTTTAAATCGTGTTGGTCCTGGTATCCTAAATTTAAAACCGCTTACGATACTTGCATCATTTTTTGACGTTTGGTGGCAAAGGACGAAGAAGCGCTGCTGATCAACGGTTCCCTGTCGGGGCAGGAAAAGAGCTTTTTGCTGGAGCAAATTCAAGCGTGACTTTCCTAACATCGATTAACGCCAGAGGGTTACTATCCGCCCGGGTGCTTTTACCCATTCGGGTCCACCAGAAAATACATTGGGGTGGCGCTGTTTGTGCAATTTGCTCTCAGGCATGGCGTGATTCCGATGCCGACATGGTTGTAGTATCGGTGGCTCGGCGACAAGCGCTTAAAATGCTGAATTGTTTTGCGCAAGGTACCCGCATTATGCTCATTGGAATGAAGCCAGTCCCATTGTGCCAAGAAGTGGCGGCGACGATAAAAGTGAGAAACATCAATTGCTGCGTGAGCTTACCGAATGATTTGAATATTCCTATTGTGCTGACGCGTAAAAAGGATGTTGAGAGCCATTTTAACTGCTGACGATGCACTGGCGTTCACGGGTACGCTGCCACGCTCGAAAATCTGAATTACTTTTTCGGTGTAAAGACGGCAGATAAGGCGCTGGATTTTGCTGATTATATGGATGTGGTTGTTGGGGATGTTTTCCGCGTAAAAATTGGCATGGATTCAATTTTATTCGAGGGACTGATGATGGTGAGATTGCCTTAGCGAAAACATCAAAACAACTTGGTTTCGTGTTGTATTGGCGACTAACGGCTGTCCACGCTCGATTAAATATTTGCTCAGAAGGTCATTGAGACCATGCATCTGAGGCGTGGTGACTACTAAGAGCTTTTGCAGACATCTTCTACATGGCAGAGATAATCTTGTTAAAACCGCTTTTCATTTAAATCTTTCAGCGCAACGTTTTAACCAAAGTGAAAGCGGAAGCCGAAAAAAGGGGGTTTATATGAACAGTGATAATGTTCTGACTAACCCTGCGCCCAAGACCTGAACCCGGTGAAGCTTTGCTGGGCTAATTTGCTGGCGACTGTCCTACACTAATGGTTATCAATGGTGAAACCCTTCGCAAACTGTTTGGGCCTTAAAAACTGCTTGCTCATAGCATAAAATAAAGACGCATTTCACCGACAAGCTGTGTTCGATGTCTTGGGCGAGCGGTACGCCTGAAGTGCCAGAATGATTAAAAGCCCACTTTAAAAGACAGTACTGACGTATGTTACAGAAAGTCAGGCTATCCAGAATTCTCATTGTCCAGACCTTTAATGTTTGTTTGGTCCTGCATGCGAGAAGGCAAACCCATTTCAGGCAATGTTTGCGACTGCGCAACGTGACGCCACTGTATTGTTCACGAAACGGAAGTGGTTCAACTGTTGCCCCAAATTGTGATCATGAGTTGAAATGGAAAACCTCGCTTTTATTCACATTGCGATGCTTGCGATATACTTGGCAGGATATCCGTTTTGTGGCGAACAAGGCCCCTGTGCCGACCTTACCAACGGGTGGAGGAAACCCTAGCAAACGACCGATTCACGTTTTCGTCATTTATATCTTATACCCACTTTCTGCTTGTAATAGGTACTAATCCAACAGACAGATATTCGTGTTAATACGCCTCGAGAGGGATATGCAGCCGAAGAAGAGGCATCAGAGTTAATCACAAACTTTTCCGTAATTTTGATATTTGCTCGACTTACTATGCTCTTTTCCTTCAGCTAACGTTTTTTTTTGGTTGATTCTGAATTTCGAAAGCGCAGTTAGATAAACGATTGCTTACTGGATAAGTCAGGCGAATTACGTGATCTACCGATGTGCTTTTTTTTGATAATGCACCGAAACTTTCATCACAGTGGTGACCTTTTTGGCCTGAGACGCGAGAGAGTATCATGATGGAATGTCAATTAAGTCAGTGTCAGACCGCAGCGCAATTATTCGCCGAGACAAGCACTGCTGAGACAAAACCAGTGCGCCAATCTTTCAGATGGATGTCGAACACTGGCTCAATGCCTCGATCTTAAAATTGGCGGAATCACCCCCATGGCGAAAAATGGAGTGATTGCAAGCGCAACGACGGCCGAAACTAGTGCGAGATTACTGTTTGAACGTCAAGAAGATGTAGAGACATTATTTACTCGATTAATGGAGTTGGCCAATCTTAAAACAGAATGTCGATACAACCCCGGAACTTATTCCGATAGAGCAAGCAATTCAGATCGTTCGTCGCTCAAAATGGAGACTTCGCAGAACATACTGAAACTGTGTAGAAAAGCATGTGGTGCTGTATAATTTAAAAAAGTAAAAACTCAATCACTTCGTTGGCAAGCGTTGTATATTGATAAGAGAACTGCCTCTTTAACACGTTTTAAAACTTTTTCCCCCCCCCCCGAAATTTTTTTTTTTTCTTTCTTTGATCAAACAAAGCCATAATTCAAAACACTTAAAGCAGTAATTTTAATACCAATGGGATAAGGATTGAACGCCTAGTCTACTTTATCCCAGCAACAGAAATTCGGGGATCGCGAGCTACAATTCAGTCTCAGTAAGGGCAACTTAACACCATTGTAGAGAATTTTTTACTACTCAATCGTTGGTGTCGGTTACGAAAACTCTCGCATCCGAAAGTCCTTAACTATGACCAGAAAGCGACCATTAAGCCAGTTTTTCAATTATGGGGCAATCAAAATGGCTTTCTTTAATGGTGTTTGGAAAACCGAAGTACTGAACCGATCCTAAATAAAGCCATTCTATCTGGTCACTGCACACTGCAAAATTCTGATTTTCTTACCCTTTTTCTTGCTGTTTCATTTTACTGATACCGTTAAGAAATCCCAACTAAGCCTTTTGCTAAAATCTGAAATTTTCTATTCTAATATAGACTGCCAGCACTACTGCTGGTTTTTTTTCCATTTTCCCGATTTCAACCTCAGTGGAAAAGGCGAGTTTTTCTTAGCTTAGTAACGCCATAAAAGCCGGAAATTTTAGCTCAATGACGCTTGTTAAGTGGAAAATCGCTGAACTCTCTAATTGTAAACTTTTTAGTAAGTTACTGAAAATAACAATTATCAAATTTTAAAATAAATTACACTTTTTAGTTGTTACCTACCATATTTTTTATTCGTTTGACTGCTAGCAGAAATTTGTCTTTTTCGAAGCGCCAGTAAAGTCAAGGCCATCGCCCAGTAAAATATAAGGGGTTCAACAATATCTGACTTTACTGACCAGATAAAATGCAAGCAATAAGGGAGTAGGGCAACATTACCAGTTATGTAATTTTTGGCAATTTTTTGTTTTTTCAGTTTTGCGTTGCATCCCTTGGTAGAGTGGACTGTCAGTGTCGTTAATATTAACAACGGCTACGAATCCTACGGTGAATGTAGGGGCGCTAATAATCTCACTAATCACTAAAGCCAAATTGAGCTGTAATTCAAAATACGATAATAACGTGAGAAATGCCCCAGTGCATATATAAAAAGCGATAAAGCCCCGACTAAACGTCTTTATTCTTACCACATGCCCTTGTTTTAAGCCATTTGGCCATGGGGCCTTACGTTAAGGACAAAAGATAAGTTAAAGGCTCCATATACCGCTGAAATGGATTAATGCCATCACCGGCTCGGCTCCTAGCTTAACGATTGTCCCGCCAGATAAAAGGTGTAAACCAGCGGAATCAAGGCGCCTAAATGGGTAAACACTTTTAATAAGGTGATATGTTTGGTGGATAATCAAACACCACAGCATTTCCTGCTAAGTAATAAAACTGCAAATTTTTTTGCTCCATGGCTTAATAGTTTTTCTTCATATCTAAGTGGCGTAAAGTGGCGCAACCTCGTCATAACCATTGAAACATCTGCGTCGGAATACGAGTGGTATTGGAATAAGCCGCCGCTAAGTAATACGTTTTTCGCTGGCTTGGACTCCATTCTCGGATGATCAACCTGTGATTAACGTGGGCGTAAAAAGCCGTAAATTCAATTTGAGGCGAGTAGATTCCAAGTAGTTGGCGGTTTTTTGTCGGTTAAACGAATGTTTGGTTTATTGACTTAATACTTTTTAAAAACCCGTATTTGCCAGGCACAACTAGGCGAAATTGGAGCGCATTTTGTGGTGGTAAGGTTTTGCGTAATAAACCGACCGCTAAAAAATGCCAAAGATGCATGGCTTTTCGTCGATACTAAGGCTTCAACATAGGGATAATCAATACCACCCCGGCAAAAAACGACTGCGCTGTCCAAGGCATTTGTTTAGGATCGTAAAGAGTTTCAAAAATAAGGTACTTAGCAGCTGCTTAAAGGTTTGACGCTTGTTTAAATCAAATCAGCTAATGAAAATCCAACCCAAGGGTAACCATGACCAGGCTTCAACACAAACCGCAGGCGATAAAATACGCTCTTCGAGCTTCGACGGTTTTTAAATAGCTCGTCATAGCCTAAAGTAATGGTTTCTCAACCATACCATTAATGCTTAAACTCCATGGATCAACCTTAAACAGCTTTGGGCATTTTGGGCCGGATTCAGACTTATTCGCGCCAAATTCATAGGAAGTTATTGTAAGTAATGACTTTTTTCTTCAGGGTAAATACCTCTGTTTGTTTTGGTATTGAACGGCGGCGGCGCATAATAAGGGCTTTAGTCAGAAATTTTTTGGGATCGTCATCACCAATAGACTAAATGCACTAGCTTGCGAGGGTGTGTAATAAAACTCGCAGCGCCTAAAAGCCCAAGGATTTGAGGTAATAGTCGTCGTTGTTGATAACTGATTCGTCGGTGACCTGGTTTTCTGGTACAAGCACTTTTACTGGGAAGTTTTTGATCAACATTTACTGGCTGCCCCTTAATTAATTGTCATACTGCTTTGTTACGATACAGACAGTCAATTAGGACTAAAAATTTCCTTTTTTTCTCTTGCTACTAAATTGTTTTTTGCAAGTTGCCTAAATGACACTTTTATCTAATGGCCTGTCTGTGATGAGGGTAAAAAACAAATTACTGTATAAACGTGAGGCAAAAACGTCTGTCATACCTGAATATATAATCAGCAATAACACGCTGACCCATGTATTTTTGTTCACAGGGCCTTGATATAACGTTGGCGGTATTATCGGGTAATAATCGCAGGGGATCAGAAGAAAAGCTCAAAATAACTCCATAAACAATTTGTTGGCCTTTATATTCTAATAATTGAAATGTCTGGCTTCACAAATGACGCGATTAAATACATACTTTTTAAATAGGACAATGCTTGATGATATTGCTCAGGAAAAAATCGCCAATTGGTATTTAAGCAAGGGCTCAGCAAATGCACGGTTCAATATCTTGATTTCGAATGCCCGGTAATAAAACTATTAACCAAGCGCCCCGATTAGCATTTTACGTTCATGATGTTGATGCTAAAGAGTTTACTCGCTATATGCCAACATATTAGTTGAATAACCAAATATTGCCAATTTTACTGATAGGTTCTGCACTTCTTTTTGCATAAATTCAGAACTGACTAAACAATTCCCATCACAATGGCCATCTTCTAGTCATGAATACCGTAAGCATGTCAATCAGCCCAACTCCATATAGAGCAATCAAATGATTTTATAGCGGGTTTTTTGCTATGGTGGTTTGGCCGAGGGGTTGAAAGCTCATAAAGCGGGTGGTATCAGCAACGTTTCAACAGGGCTCTGTTTACCCAATCAAAACAAGGCGAGTCACACAGAATTAAGCCCTTGGGTGGATGCCAATTTTCCTGCTTGAATTTGACGATGAGTTAAGCTTGAGTCTTTTCCACCAGGGGTTGATTTTCTAATCATCAATGTAATTGGATTTTTTATCAAGCCTAAAAGGGTACGACGGCCTCAGTTTCATGCCCGCGTCAGCGGTATAGTGCTCAAGTTAAGTGACAATTCTAAAGGTTTGGCTAAAATTGCCTTCAAACCGCCGTGGAATGACGCATTTTATAATGTCAAAGGCTACTTCTCCACCATGACAAAGGGGGGATGACCTATATCATGGGACAAAAACCAGAGGGCTCATAAGTGTGTCGTTTTAAACCAGGTCGGAGGTTAATGTCAGGAAACCTTACTGCGTAATTGCGCCGCGATACCTTGGCCTATTTGCGAAGCTCTAAATGAATGCGTTAAAAGCGGTCGATAAAAGTCCACTCATGCCTACAACCTAGAACCTGGTTTTTTGCCTTGCATGGCGAAGAAAGGCAAGCGGAGTGAGTATACCGGGCTTATCGCGTTGGAAGGGCGTGCGATGATCACCTTCGCGGCTGTGGGAACTCTGCTGTTGAAACCTGTCCTAGCCCACTTTGGCTCGTTTACTCAAAAATATCGCTTCCTGTAGTTTGTCTAACTTACCCTGGATAAAAATTTACCTTTGATTATCACATATCTTCTTGTGTGATCTCGTCCAAACTCCAGGCTAAACGGGCGCACAAATAGGCTTGCATAAAATATTTACTTTCATCAGAGCGATAATCTTTAAGTTTTTTAAATCTAGGGTTTTTTGGCTAAACCAAAACTCTTTTATTACCCGCAAGATAATTCTTTGCGAGTGTTTTTTAAATAGGCCACAAATAACGTCCTGCTGCTTTGACAATAAAAGCTTCATCTTCGGAATGATGAGGTGATCGATTTTAAATGCCGCATAGTCCCTCTTTAAAATCCGCCGGAAGCCATATTGTCAGCTTTTGTTCAGCTAAGTTTTTTCAATCTTTTTTATAATTCATCTCTGATCAACCGGATTTTGAAATATTTTAACCGGGGTAGGCAGTCGCCGGTCAATACTTCTGTACCATCATGAAAACAAAGGCAATAGTCCGCGACTTGTATGGGTTCCCAAAGGTGCAGCAAAATATTTATACGGATAAGGTGCTAAGAATGGGCCAGCCATAGCGACCTGCAAGCTATTGTTCTTGCACGTTTTCTGAACGTATATTGCGCATTAAGGGCCAGCGGGTGATTAACTTCATACGTGAACAAATTGGGCAAAAAAAATGGACTTTTTAGTGATTATGACTCATTAATAATTTAAACAACTTGTTGTAATGTTGAAAAATTGCCGATACTTCAATGGCAGGGCGCCCAGTACATCACATGAGGCAAAAACACCAGTCTAAAAGTAACAAACTGTTTTTATGTTAAAACCACCTGCATGCACTAACGAGCACTTTTTCTTGACGTAATAAATCCAGCCACCATCAGTTCATCTTTGCTGATATTACATTTTTTTCAGCATCGACTTTTTACAAAACAATACAGTGCCCTTTAGGTACCAACAACAAGACAACAAGTCAATTTGATTAATCAGTTCACAGGCTAAATCTCGTTGGACTTTTTAATCTGCCGCCTTCCGCCCGATAACTCATTGATACTTTGATAAGGCCGCCTAAAGCGGTTTGAATAGCATGTTGGCTAGGCACGTTAGACAACATGGCGCATCGACGCGAGTATGTTTAAAACCTTCGATATAGTTCTGCGCAGGAAGCTTATTGCCACTCACCATCAAACCAACCCGGCGCGGAAATCCTGCAAACACGATAATTTTTTGGATAAACCAACTTAGGGTGATAAAAAAAACATCGCTAAGTAAAGCCGCAAATGCAATGGTGCTTGGGCATCGTCATATAAAATTTTTTGTCGTAAATCTCGTCACTTAATGGCAAAACCAAATTCACGGCCAGTTCAATAATTTGTTAACATAACTCTTTGCTATACACGGCACCGTGGGATTATTGGATTGATCAATACAATCCGCTTTTGTTTTATCACTGATTTTTTAATGCGGAATGGTCCTTCATGTCTGGCTTGCCAATCCAATTACTTTCATCACAGATATAATGAATAGGTTTAACCTGACGATAAACTCACCGCAGCGCGTCCAAAGGTGGGTAATTCAGGGCTTGGGATCAACACTTCCATCATTATTGTTCAGCAAAAACCTTAGCATGGCCATGACAATGAAGTTCACTCAACCATTACCTATGATTGAATGTCTTCCCACCGTGGAATATTTCTAAATTCTTTTGCTGATAGTACTGTAAACACCGCAACCACGAGCGCAATAGATACCCTTAGCATCTTTGAGTACCCCTGGGACTTTGGTAAAGTTATGGATAACATCTTTGAGAATGTCATCAGGGCTTTCAAAACCAAAAGGAGGCGGGATTACTATGTTAAGTTTGAGTATACGGTGGCCTTCATCCTCCCATCTTTTTTGCAATAATCGAGAATAGGAGCCACGGATGTCATAACAAACATTTTCTATTTGTTGGATTTATTAATGATTTTCATTGGAGTTAAGCGCTTTAATTAAGATAACAACAGATTAATACACTAGTGATATCACTGTTAAGTGTTAATTTCATTCTATTGAAGCTTTTTGTTATAAAGAGGAAAAAAAATTTACACTCGCTTAAATGTGAAATTGCAAACGTAGCGATTAATTGTATGAATAGCATACAATAATTGTAATCGCAGAGCCGCTATGGCTTACCACTTTTACTTTTCGGTGCAGTGCTTTTAAGCAATATTGGCTAGCAAATGAAATTATGCTAAGAGACCAGTCGTAATCAAAATTCCTCTAGCGATTTTGCTAAACTGAATCAGCAAAAAAAGATTAAACCGGAAAACGGCGCGAAATAGTCAAGTTGTGGGGTTTTGGGTGTATTTGACCATATCGGGTAATTTGGCTGATCGGTAATATTATTGAACTGCAAGAGGTAATGGCCCCTCTTAGGGGGATTTCACCTCAACGTTTTTTAACAAGGTCGCTAGCGGCAGCAGATTTTATATTGCCTGTAATCAACATAACGAAGTACTAATCGAAATCGCTGCGATTTGAAAGAGCCTGTGTACAATTATTTCAATACTCAAAATATGATCCTAATCAAAAATAATTGTCACAAGTTTGGTTTGGACTGCGTGAACAGTGAAAGAAATCACTAACCCGGTTTTTCTGAACTCAACCGTTTTAATGGCTAATTACTTTGGTGGTGAAATTAGCTGGCAAAAAAAAACCCCAGATACACAGGGATAGCTGAACAAACAAGGAGCTTCTTGTAGCTGCCTTCGCAAAAGAATTAATTATCTTGCTTGATATTAACGTCGCGGGTAGTTTTTAAACTTACAAGGAAAGCAATAATTAATTACTTCAGCGAGTTAAATTATGTCAGAAACATTTTAAAAGAAGACAACACAACGCAATAGTGGGTAGCCACATTGCCCGCGTTATCCATGTAAAAAGCTCGAATTTAGTGACCCTTTTAAGTGGTTGGTATTGGGATTTACGTGGATGCCCAGCGGAGCACCGATTCTGACACTGTTTTTTGGTATCATCTTTGCAGCAATTCCGTGGTTTATTACTATTTAGTGCAGTTTAACCGGGTGGCACTTAGTCATTATGCTGCCATCGTTTGTTTATGTTGATCGGTCCGTTTTTAGCCGCTGGTTTATATGACGTAAGTGGAAATTAGAAAAAATCACGGCCCAGTTTGTGGCAACAGCATAAA
>Ga0163217_1110030_pt1 | contig 21163 bp, 7 predicted proteins | sample SynspAceP_FD_185933 | JGI IMG/M metagenome (GOLD analysis project Ga0163217, IMG submission 185933) | Saline lake microbial communities from Ace Lake in Antarctica - Synechococcus sp. Ace-P (PacBio error correction) | ecosystem: Environmental > Aquatic > Non-marine Saline and Alkaline > Saline ...
CTAACGGAATAGAGAGAGGGAATTTTTTTAAATAAAAAAAGGTTTATTTGGGAAATAAACAATCCCCAAGATCAAAAAACTCAAAAAACAAATTCCAAATTTTCAATGGCTTCCCTGTTGAGCCAATATTAGATCTTTTCAGGAAAATATAAAATGCCAAAGTCCCAATATTTGGCCGTATTCCCTTTCCCCATTAATAGAAACACTTGGCTTAAGTCCCCCCCGCCCCCCAGAAAGCCAATGGCGAATGCAAAAGCAGCCCGTAAGGTCTATACGCAAATTGGTCCAGGTCCCAGAGGTGGATGATACCCCATGGAGAATCGGGAATGGTTGTGCGATTTTCCAACAAAATGAAATCCAAAGATAATTTGGCTGTTCAAAACATAGAAGCCATTTTTCCGGGATGAGGAAAACTGAGGAGTAACGGAGCAAGCTTGGATCGGAAAAAGTTAGTAAACAGTTTAATAACAACTCTATCTTAGATCAATAATATTAAAGTTCTACAAAGAAGTTCATCAAAAGAGAAAGCGCGAAAATGAGAATTTTTTGATCCCATTAAGTCCATGTAACTTCACAAAAAGTAGGTGGGGTCTTTTTTTGCCTATGGACCCCTATGTGAAAGAAAATGAATCTTTGGTTTGATCATGTTAGGAGAAGTAAGCGGTAGTGGCTCCCCTTACTACCCTTTTTGCTTTTCCTCCAGATTTCAATTGACCTTCCCTACAAGCCTATTCAAAGAATCAGTTTTTCCTCGTCCTGATTTGATTTTTTAATTTCCATGGAAAGCAAAGTTTAAGACGCTAATAAAGCTTACCAAAAAATTATTCGTTACAGTCATTTCCGAAGATCAAAAAAGTGAACACATCATTTAAAGATGTCCGAAAATATGGGTTTTGGTGGCATGCTTTGGCGCAAAGATTTCTTTCCTTGGCAATAATCAAATCTGCAAAATATGGCCTGGAAAACTGGGATCTGCAGTCAATCCAACCTACGACCTATAAGACTTCAGCAAAAAAAATTCTTTTCCAATGAATGCCTTAAACTCAAACGGCAAGGTCATGGTTTAATGGAGATTGGGGTCAAAACAGTAGGAACTTAGTCAGTTTTCTTCACAGCAAAGTTATTCGGAAAATGGAATAGAAGAAAGGCGATTGAGCCACGGATTTTTGCTCCTGATCAGCCATCCAATTGATTTTGTGGGTAGTCTTCAATCCTGGAAAAAACCGAATGATAAGCTGCAAGTAGCTAATCAACTTAGTGAAAAAGGACTGAAAGTTGAGCTTCATTTGTAGGGGAAGGCGAGCAGCGACAAGAAATCAGACATTCATAACTGATATAATCTTAAAGAAGTAATATTTCTACATGGTAATGTAAAACTGACACACTTAGAGAGGCATATAAAAACGCAACATTTTTTGATTTTTTGCTTCAGAAAGTGAAGGTTGGCCCAAAAGTCGTGGCCGAATCATGTTTGGGCATGCCTCAGTGACTACTCTGTTCTTTGTGTTCTCAAATGATCGGAATGGAACCGGGTGAGTTAGTTGAAGTAAGAACACCCACAGAAATGCACTAATCGGTGATTGCTTTAATTCCAGGATGAATCACTGTATCGAACGAAGTGTTTGGGGCAAGAGACTGGTCACAAAACTTACACATGAAAAGTTAGATTTCTGAGATTCAAAAATTACTAGCCTAATGAGTAAAAAATATTTTTTCAATTAGTTGATACGCTAGCAATGGGTGGCACCGAGCGATGAGCGTGAATATGGCTACAGTCCTTCATGAAGAAGGTTGGGAAGCGCCACTTAAATAGTTTCCAGAAATGGTGGAGGAATTGACAAGCGGTTTTTGTGACTGAAAAGCGGTTCAGGTTCATTTCTTGGCAAAAATCCTTTTATGATATAAGGGCTTTTTGGAAGTTAATTGCCGTTGGTAACAAAAGAAAAACAATAGTTTTTCATGCTCACTCTACCTTCTCGATCTACTGTGTAAGCTTATTAAAATAAATGGAGGAAATTTTCTTTCAGTTTGGCATGATTCATTTTGGTCTAAGTGATCAGTTGGCCAAGTTATCCCCGAAAGATATGATCGTGTTATCCAAATGGATAGACCGTTATGTTACGGTTAATCAAAAGTTTAGAAGATTTATTGGAAAGGTGAATTCTTACAAAGCATCTTCTATTCTAGAACTGATTCGGCAATTTTCCCCTTTTATCTCTTTAGTTCTGGAGGAAAATTCCCACTTTTACTTTTTTTGATTTAGCCAACTTCGCCCCAAAAAGATCAACTTAATTTTATTGAATGCAACTGAAATTCTTTCCCGAAAAGGGTTGGACTTTAAGTTCTTTTGGTGGAGAATATGTAGATCAATCATGGAAAGAGCAAGTTGAAATATGAATTCAAATCAGGAAGCTCGAAAAGTGGGTCACTTTGATGGGGCTTCATTAGAGTATCCAAGCTGCTCGGGCAGGCTCAATGCTGGTATCCTCAAGCTTCAGAGTCTGAGCCTTGCCAGTTGCCCTATTGGATATATGGCTTAGCTGGTTGGCCAGTGATTTGTAACGGCGTAGGTGATTTGCACTAAGGTAATTAAGCAGGGAGTTACGGCATGGATTGTGCTCCAAAAATGCTGGAATCGCTGGCAATTGCTATGGAGGAGTTAATGAAGGAATCAAATTAGTGCGAATTCAAATTGGAATTAGACTTCAGGAAAAAGTCGAAAAGGATTTTGGAAAACAGGCCTTTTTGTCTCCTAACTCAGTCTGTTGAAAAATGGCAGGAAATTGATTTCAGAGAATAAGTTTATCATCTTTTTCAAAGAAGTACTATACCAAAATTTTAAATTCCGGAGATTGAATGGGCCTAAGGTTTATTGCCATTATTACTGTGGTGATATTTCACTTCACTTTCTCCCATTTTTGAAAAGAAATTGAAGGAACAAGTTTTCACTGGATGTTCCATGACTTGGAATTAACTTCATAGGATGGTGGCTGTGCGAATTGGATTAGGGAGTAAAGGTTTTTTTGGGATAAGCGGATTTATCCTAAGTATTCCCTTTTAAAAGTCTCACTGGTTTAAGGGCGTCAAATCAATTTGAAAGATATTTTTTTATCCGTCGTTTAACTAGGCTTGAACGCACCATTTATTAATTGGCCCATTACAGGATTTCTAATTGTCCAGTGGATAGTTTTGGGTGAGCATTTTACCTGAGTTAATTCCTCGATTTTAACCGCTACTTTTAATTTTTATATCATACCCTTGATTACAATAACTTATTCCACCATCCTTCCGGTGACTTGGAGCCTTGAGACTGTGAAGTTAATTTTACATTGCTATTCCATTCTAGCTATGCTAATCTGAGTTTTTAAAAATAAAAAAATCAGTTTTGGGAATCGGTGTTTTGGCTCCTTCTTGCCTCTATTTCAGAGGTTTACTTCTACGGATGGGATTTATGGAATGATGGCTTCGTTACTGATTTTTTAGTTATTTTTTGTGGGAATCTTTTTCCTATTTATATCTCCACCAATGAAAAATGGCTAAGACGCCAAAACTTAGGGTGGGAATTTTATTGGCCTATTGGCATTTGTTGGAATGTTTTTGGTTTTATAAACCCGCAGGCAGACATTTATAATGCCAATTATCTTTAATTCTCCATTTTTATTCTTTTCTGCAGGCCTTTCAAAGGTTTTGGATCCATGCTTTTTTGATTTTCCCTAAATTATTGATCGAGGGAATGTGTTATAACCATGTATCTCCTTCATTGGCCCTATTTGGCTTGTTTTGTAAGGCTTTCAGGTAACTTCATTTTAGGAGATAGTTATTTTGGCAAATTTTGTGCTTACAGTGTTGTGTTTGGTTTTTACACTGTTTGTGGTTTACTTCTCTTGTTTATTAGCAATAGGAGAAACCTTGCAATGGATAAAAATTGGCAATCTCAATTTGGGGCGAAAGCTGGGAATAATCCGACAAGAAAAAGCTCTAATTTAGTAAGTTTAAAATAAAGTAAATTAAAAGAAAAAAAAACTTGAATCAAGTTTACTACTGCACCTCGAAATCAAAATGGTCTTTGGGATAATTGTCCATTCCATACTTGGGTTTTTGGTTTTTCCCCGCTCAGTCATTTCCAATGATTGTTGTTTTACCTTTCTCTTTTTCTCACTCATTTTGTTGTTTGAGGCCTAATACGCCTCTTTCGTTATACAGCCTTTAATGGTTCATGGATTTCTTTCGAACTCATAGCCAGAATGGGCCAACACCGTTCCCATATATACCCTATGAGATGGGTAAATATTTATTCTTTATTTTATTGTGAATAGGATCATAAAGTATAAAACAACCTCATGGCCACAATTTGCATGGCATTATGTCTTTGCCCGCTGTCCTTTCGAACCTTTCAGTCAAGTGAGCTTCTTGGACATGAATCTTCAAATTTTTTAGGACCATTGAATGTCGCCTTGGAAATGCTTTTTTTCTATGAAAACGATTTCCTTTAAGATCGCTTATGGAATCTTTAAGCTATTACCTCCTATTCCAATGGGTAAGCGTTTTACGCATGCTTAATCAGAGCTCCTGACCTAGCTGAGGTGGATTTCCTCGCTTTGGCGCTAATATGGTCACGTGGGATTTGATTCAAGATCAAGTTCGACAGGAATGGCTTTAAGCCGCTTTTTATTGTTTTTATTTTTTGGATTCAATAAGTGGAAATTGACAGGTTATCGACTACTAAATTCTGGGCTTTTAAGTGATTTTCACACTTCAAGGTTTACTTACTTTCTCCCGTGGTGGAATGGTGACGGGATTTCTTGGATCTTTCGTGATATTATTCTTCTAAAACGGCCTCTACCCCACAAATAAAAAATTTGGGCTTAAGTTCGAATAGGAAAATATCTAATCCTGCATTTCTTCTAATTATGGCAACATTCTTTATTGTGAACCGATTGACTAGATGGGATGCTTACTAACGATCATCAAGGAGAGACGCAAAGACAATGGCTGGCCTCAAACAGAAATCACGAATAGCATCACTCAGGTAGATTTGAATATTCTCCAACGGGGATATTGAGTCTTGTTGGACTCATTCCGTTTTCGGTGTTGGAGCAGGAACATCAAATATCTTCGAGAGCGAATGAATGGAGTAGCTTTGCGTCACGTTGAAAACTCAGTCGTTTTTGGCAGAGCTGGTCTAATTAGGACTCATCGTTACTTATTATTCTGATGTATTATGGGTTTAGAATTTAAGATCACATCCCAAAACCCTTGCTGTTAAGAGAATATTAATGCCCTTTTGTGGTTGGTGTTTTCCACCAGTTTTCCAATGCAGCTATCGCGAACATTTTGTTTCCCCCATGAGATTGGCATGAGTATGTTGACCGATAAAGATGCTAGGGGTATCGATCTTAAGAAAAAAGAGCGACTCGAAAGTGGAAGGTTAATCAACGCTAAATCAAATTATAAACCGAGTAAGGTTAATAATAATTTGAAAAGATTTTAGTTTTCTATGCATATTTTGGAACTCCGAAAGGAGGCTGGAGTAAACCTAGATTTTATTATGAAATTCAACCCGTAGGTTGGTAAAAGAAGGTCAAATGAGGTTAAAGTGGTGGACGCTCTCCCTAAATTATAAGTCGATATTAATGCGCGGAATGGATTTATTTCCCGGCAGTGGGTTTGAAGTGGTAGAGTTAATTGTGATCAATTCTCCAGATTTCAAATAAAGCCTCATTTTTAAGCACTGCGTGGAATGCTTTTAAGATTTGCCCTGGAATCCATATATTTTTGCAATTGGAAGAGGAACCAATGATGTTGTACTTTCTAGCTCAGGTCCATCACCTACAGCACTTCAGGATTAGTGTCCAAATGGTCTCCGCAAAGACCATTTGTATTTGAGGTAAGAGATCTAGGCCCAAGGGAGGATTCGAAATGGGCAAATATCTAATCCCTTGAATCCGAAATATCGGCATTAGCATTTGAAGAAACTTATCTATACCAGAATGCGGAAATTGGGTCTAGCCTGAACCTCTAAAGGTATGGAAATATGGAGTTTTTAAGAGATTGATCCAACGGAAACATCTTGGATTCTAATTCCTCAGATATTGAATTATTTAGTGTGCAATCAGATACTTCCAGTTTCCCCGATGAATTTCGAACCGCTTGCTTTCCTATTTTTTTTATGCAGGTTCTTTAGGTGAGATGGATGAACCTCACAAATCAATTGAAACGGATATGAACCTCTATCTAGGGAATCTATCAGTTTCTATGGAGGTTTTATAGGTGACGGGGGCCGAAAGCAGCTCTTAGAAGAGAAAGCTAAACTGCACCTGCATAATGTCAACTGTTATTTTCTTGGTCTAATTAATCCGAAAACGAAGTAGTGAAATGGTTTAGCATAGCTAGGGCCAAGTTTTGTCACCTTTCAAAGATTTGCCTGTCTTCACACAATTCGCCAAATAAATGTTCGAATCATTGCAGCAGGTGTACTATCATTCAATCCACTAGAGGATGGATTAAGATATGGTTCGAATCAGAAAACTGCGGGATAAATGATTGATTCCCAAAATCACCGAAAAGTTTTCTGAAGCGATTCAAGTTGCTAGCATCTGAATGAAATCCTTTTCAAAGAAATTAAGGGAATTCCTGCAAAAAGCTTAGCGGAAACTGATTTAGTAGAAGTCGATTATCAGCTATCTATATTTCTAAACTAAAGAATTAATAGCTTGAGAACATTACTCACATGGTGCTTCTGATTCTTAGGTAGTTACTCAGGAATGGCTTTGGGGATAAAGCTCATTACTTTAGGAGAGGGGCTGGAAATCACGTTCATGCGATTTAGCGAATGAGATCCCCTTCGCGCCACAATTTGTTATGGTGGATTCATAGTGCAGCTAGCCCATCGAAATTCCCAAAAATCCGGAAGAAAGAAAGCGGGCCTTTTATCAAGTCAATCTTTTTTTGGAACCCAAAAACCTATTAAAAAGGTTAGATCAATGTGAGTATCCTCCAAATCCATCGTCTTTAATCAGTACGGTCGCAGTATTATGGAGTAGAGGAGGGGGAAATGATTTCAGAACTTAGTATTCCAAATCCACAAACGCCTATGGACAAAGTAATACATGAGGCAGAAATAATCCTTACAAAAATGGTGCAGTGGTCACACAGGTAAACTTGGTGATTTTAAGATTGCCTTTAAATCGCTGGCGGTGTCAATCCTCCGGGTAATCTTGGCGCTATATAATTCATAGCAATCAAGCGGGTTATTTATTTAGAAGTGGGGAAGGGCTTAAGCAGAAAGTCAATGGTCTTAGCGAGAGATTGCCGATTTAATTTCCTAAGACTTTCAGATTTTAAAGGGAGTCTAAGTAACAACCTTACGATTGTTAGATATCCGAGTTTGAAAGAATTGGATAGTTTATATTCTAATCGACTGAAATAAGAAAGTAAAAAGTTCTACCTCTCTTTTTGTTGAATATCATTGTGTAAGATTGGGGACCACTTATTCATTTTTCCAATCATTAGCTACCGACTTTCTAAGTTGAATCATCTTTAAACATTTGATGAATTCCCAAGCCAGAGATACATTCGGGTGGAAATCCTAAATGCGTCATTGAAATTTAGATAGTTGAGCATTAATTTTGAAAAACCAAAAAACAATACTTCCTTGGAGAGACTGATCGGCTGATCACCAGACGGGTCAACAGGTATATGAAGAAGCTTCTGGAATCAAAGTCGATACACTAGAAAGTTGCCAGTACCTAATACAAGAGCTGCCGTATTTTAAATTATATCCTTCGGGTGGAATATTCTTCTTACGAACTTCCCAAAAGCTATGATTTGGTTCTTTGCAGAAACGTGCAACTAGTTATGGATTTTTCTCGCTTTTTTGTCCGAACCAAATCTAGGGTCGTTGCTCAACAAGGAATTACCGATGCTTGGCTGAAACAGGTTTTTCAGGACTTTATAAGCGCTTTTTAACAGCGTTTAGTAATATTCGACAGGTAGATCTGATTCACGCTTGGGGAGAAGTGATGGTGCCTGCCATGATTGCTCCGGAAGCATACCCTGAAAGATAATGATCCTTCCCAAAAGGATGAACTTGTCTCGGTATTCAGTTCAGGCTCGGTGAAATAAAGACTCTAATTTTGGCGATGTTGACCTCCGATCTTACTGAGGTTATCACACGAAGACATCTTAAAAGGCAATCTCGTTGGTAGGCACTAAGGTTTAAAGATTCAACTGATTATTCGTTGTGATGGGCCGAGATTAGGAGTCCTTAAACAGCTTTTCAGGTGGATCTAGCAATTCAAGATAAGGTTCAGTTTTTTGGGCAAGAATCCCGAATGCCTGAATTACCGCAGCTTCCCAAAAAGGCAGAAAATTTATTCTCCTGTACCGAACGGAAGGGGATGCGGCCTCATCTATTGAGGCGCTGCATCAGGGTGTTCCCTATAGTTACTGACTTGCGGACACACGAGTTTTTTATTAATACGCCAGGAAACAAACGGACTTTTACTACCCGTTTGGGAATCCTGAAAAATTGGCTGAAAGCTTAATACAATTCATAGGGAATTCTGATCAGTTTGAATCTGCAATTTTTAGAAAAACGTGCTTTTATTGACAATGGAAGTTGATTTAAGAAAAATATGAACTATATGGAGGTACATGCGAAACTTTTCATTTCTGATCTCTTTGAGTTCATTCAATAAATGGTTGTTCTTTAAGGGAGCAAAAAGCGTAACCAATATTTTTGAGCATTTTGAGCGTTGAAAGTTAGTGAAAACTGGAGCGAGGGTGATTAATAAACCTCAACGAGCGGTCCTCCAGGTACTTTGTGAGTTTGCCGTTTGAGCAAAACCGTGAATTTTAATAAATCCAGAATTTAACTAAAAGCTGGATTAAACCCAAATCCAATTGTCTTAGAAGCTTTTAAAAAGATTCCAATTACCACAAAAAGGGATTAATTGATTCTAATGAGGGATTCATACCCCAGCGAGGTCATTTCAAAAAAGATTTTTTGTGGAACATGCCGGTACTTCAGGAGAGATTCTAACTTTTCACCCGAGATGAATCATGGGATTCGTTTTTTAAAAAACCGGCCAAGCAATTTGGAGACGGCTATAGTTGGTTGGTGTCAATTCCTGGATATGGAAACTCACTTCTGGGATTAATACAGCACCTATTAAGGCGACTGAAAATGAAAGTTTATGGACTTTCCTATAAACCGCTTAGACTTTTTCGATTCAATACTGAAAGTTAAAAGAAGCTGATCCTAAGCTTGAAAATGTCCAAATTAATCGAAGGCTATAGCTCCAATGATTTATGAACTGGCCAATCTAATCGAGGGTCAAAATCCTCAAGTTTGAAAAATCTTAAGCTAGTTAAAGGGACTTCAGATAAAAGTATTTCTCACTATCAAGACATTGCGAGGAAAGTCTATGAAATGTCGAATAGCAAATGAATAGGATCTACTGAATCAGGAATCATCGCTTTTTGAGTGCGCCAAGGGAAGTTGCATATCAATATGAGGGTGTGTTGTAGAGCAAGGATTCGGAAGATGAGGAACTATGGTCACCAATCTGATGAGTTAATTCATTCCCCCTATTGATATAAAACGTTGGGGATCATGTATTGGAATAAAATGAATCATGTTTCAAAGTGCTCCTGTGGAATACAAGCACAGTAATTCGAAGAAGTTTACTGGAAGAATAGGGAAGAGATTTTTCGGTGCTGGCCAGATTTATCAAGTCTCACTCTTTATTATAGTTTTCAAAAAAACATCTATTTCCAATCAAAATCGAAGCTATGATTTTCAGGCGCATGCAATTTGAAAAGGGAAACTTCAAATATGGGTCAAAAGAGCCATTTTTCTAAATGATCATCTTAGAAATGATTCAATCCGAGTCAGCCAAGTACTTTTCAGAACTATAGTATTGAAATATCGAAAATCATGCTTTCAGACAGCAGGCGGGAACGCTTCGAGATTTGTATCACACCATTGACTAGAATTAATTAAAGCCTTATGTGCGGAATTGCAGGAATACTATAATAAATCAAATCAAAAAGTAAGTGAGGATACACTTGAAATAAATGGGGCAAAGTATAGCTCATCGAGGGCCTGATGCAGCCGTATTTTTTTGCTTTCGAAAATATTAGGCTTGTTGATCGAGGACTTTCGATTTGGACTTAGTCGCCGGCAATCAGCCATATATTCGCCTTGTAGAAGGTATGTGCTTGTATTGCAATGGTGAGATTTTCAATTTTCAGGAATTCACAGCAGAGTTGTCTTCTAAAGGCTACCAGTTCAATCTAATTTCGACACAGAGGTTTTGCCTGTATTGTTTGATGAATATGGGTTGAAAGTAAAATTGATCGCCTCAATGGTTTTTTTTTGCATTTTTCTTTTTGGGACAAAGAGTCCGGAGATTAATTCTGGCTAGAGATCGATTGGGTAAAACCGATGTTTTTATTCGATGATTTCAGAAGTTCACGCTTTGGAAGGAAATGCAAAGCTTTAAATTGCCGCAGGATCGACTAAGAATTTTTGAAACAAGTGCACTCAATGAGCTTTTTTTTTTCTATCGCTACGTTTTCTGGTGAAACAGCCATGTATTCCAGGGATCAAGCGATTACTGTCCTGGACCATTGATGAGAATTTTCCCAATCGGAAAAATCCTCGAAAACCTAATCGTTGGGTTTTTTTCTTTAAAGATGCAGCATTGTCCCAAGAAAAGATTTCCTGATCCTCTAGATTGGTTTTTGAAGATATATTTCATCTCTATTGGTACCGAATGTTTCCGATGTCCCTGTCGGTACTTCTGCATCAGTGGAGGCTGGATTAATAGTGCAGTTTTTATTTAGTCAAGTCTCCTCAAGGGTATCAAGGGCTTAGTTCGGGAACAATTTCATTTTCAAATTACAGCATGATGAGTTCTTCAGTTGCCAGATGATTTCTCAAAAGCTCGGAGTAGACTTCCATACACATGATTTACCGGAGACCATTGATGGGTTTGGTAAAGGAAATCAATCCATAATCCAATGATGAGCCGCTCATGTCATTTGCAAGGATGGTCATATTTTGGGAATTGCTAGAAAGCAAAGGAAAAAGTATCAGTATTGCTTAAGTGGGAAGGAGCAGATGAAGGTTACTCGGAGGTTAAATGTGAGATACAAGGTCAACGACAAGCGTGAGATATCAATTACTTCAATCGCTTCGCTATGTTTCCTGAAGAATTTCCTTAGGCAGGATCGACTTAAAGAAAATGAAACTGATACTCAGTGATGGGGATGAAGCAGTTTTCAAATGATGTCTAATAGCAATGAATTTTCTAAGCGATCTTAAGAATTAGTGTGGAATACTGATCATTTGGAGATTCCCTTATCGACAAACAAGTCTTAGCCGGGCTAAAAGTCTCTATCCAGCGCAATGCCTTCGTCAATTAACTTTAACCTAGAGCAGCATACTCATTTATTTACCTCATATGAATCGAAATGACGCGAACAAATGGGTTGCTTCAAATAGAGTGTGAGAACCTTTTTCTCGATCCAAATTTGGTGATCGGGGTTGCCAGTTTGCCGGATCAATATTTTGACACTTCCGGAAAAGGAAAAGAAACTTTTTATTCAACTCTGTTTGGAAAGCATTTGCCTGATTACATTACCAAGCCATCATAAAATTGGATGGTCGGTTCCTTGAATGAATTTTTCTGAAGCAGGAAGAGTTTAGAGATCATTTTGAGAAAATGGAAAAGCTCACTCTTTGAATTTGAGGACTTTGAGAAGCTTCCAATAAAAAAGATCATTTTCGGAATTTTAAGAAAGATGACCACCAATTAATGGAAGGTCAGGCAGCTATTCTTTTGTCCACTCTGGTATAATTAATCACTTTGAATAATTGAAAATCTTTGTCTTGTCGGTATCGACTCAAAAAAACCTTAATACTTGATAAAACTATATATTCCTGATTGTAAAATTCTTCTAGTCAACCATATTTGAGATTTTGAAAAAAATCTGAACAAGGTGGGAAATTAAGAATTTCAAAATTGGCAATCTCCCTTTTTTTTCAGCTTTGGCCAAAACCCAAAAGACAGCAGATTGGATAAGCTCTTGCCATTTTTCTCAAAGTAGTTATGCAGGTCGCCGAAGGGAAAAGCTCTTTAATTCTCAAGCCATGTTTATTGCTGAGATATGGGGAAACCCTTCAGCTGTTTTTTCGAATTCTTGACATCATCGTCGATCCCTACAAGTAAACACCGTAAATTATTTTTCAGCCCTAGGTACTTGCTAGAATGAAGAAGAATCAGGCGGTTTGAATACCGCCAATTAAATTGCCACTATGATCCCGATTCATCGCTGGCAAAATGGTGATTGAGCCCAAAGAATCTTTAATGGGAAAATAGAAATTGGGTTGCGGTCAGGCTACTCGTAATCCATTTGAAATTTCTAAAGATTGGTACACCATAGAATCTTTTCGGTTTAAAAAGAAAAATCGCAATCACCTTTCTTGTATATTCCGAGATTTTCTTCTGCTTTTTGAGCGAGGAACGACCTTTACGTAAACCGAAAAATTCTAAGGGGCTAAAGACGAATTTTTTTTGCTTCGCAGCATTATAAAGCGGGTGCACCAACAGCTTCAGATAAAATTAAAGTGGACGGGAGTTTTTATGAAAATATTTACAATAACCTATTTACACTTTGTTAAGAGGTATGGGAAATTATTTCAGTACGCTTTTACCAACTCTGGCAATGGTCGAATCCCTATTTGATTGATACGGTATTTCAAATCTGCCTTTTTTTCGGTATTCAAAATCAAATTAATAAAAATATTGTAGTGAAGATCCCCTTTTCTGATTTCGAATTCAAGACAGAGGAATTACCTATATGGATTTTTAAAAACCAAGACGAATAGCGACTGGGTCAAAATTCAAGAAGAGTGTCCGGAAAGTATGGTGGATTATTTCAACTCGGAGGCAATGCTTTGGAATAATTTATCAATTGAGATGAAATCTCCTGCTCGTAGATTACAGCGGTAACGGGTTCAAAATGGGTTGATTCAGTTCCAAGTACCTTTCCCTATATGATTTTTTGCCTTATATTTTTTTGGCGGCTTGAATTAAAGCCTTCCAATTCTTTTAGAAATCCTATAATTTCAAATTATTAAAGAATAAAACCCTAATTGTCTCAAGTCAAATTATCCTTAACATTACCAATTTATTACTGCTTCTTTTATAATTGGGATTGAAAGAGTCGCTTTCAGTACGCTATAAAGGTCCTAGAAAGAATTTTTGCACATCTAATGGCAAGCCATTCTTGTGATTAGAATATAAAGGAAAAAGTTGCCTGTCATTGGAAAAATGATGATCCAATAGGAAGTGGATAATGCCCTTCCTATTCTAATCAGATTTATATTTTTGCTACTAACAAACGCTCGCTAGAGAGGACTACAATATGGATAAGGTCTGCGATCTATCCACATTATTCTATCGATAAATGCATTGAAATTTACTCAAAATTTTCGGCGTCCAAGGGGCATTAACTTAGGACAAAAGAATTTCTTCGTCACAATTCTATATTCTTATATCAGAAGACCTTGATTTGGTTGGATAATGCCCTATAAGTCCTTAGAAGGAGAGTATGTTTTTTTTTCTCAGGAAGTATGCTGAAAAAAAGAAAAATGGGCTAATGCAGTGAGACGCGGCATTTGTCCAGCTGTCAAGCTAATCCTAACATTACTTTTGAAGGAGGAATGAATCCCCGATCTGATGGTGAAATCTCCTGTGGTCTTCCGCCAGAAGTGATGGAATCAGCGATATATCACCAAAGGATTTTGCTGAGAAAATCTTCTCGTTCTGTAATAGGGTTTAGTAATCCGCGTCTTGGATGCGGTAAGTTGGAGATTGGGCGAATATTGGAACTAATATTGTTTTTGTCATGGCCTTTCCATTCAAAATTGAATATTTCCCACAGTACCTGAGCAATGGTAAGCAATGTCCATTATGTCCAAGATCCCGCTGAATTTTCAGAAGCACTTTAACTTTGCATCGAAAATCCCAGCATATCCGAAAAAGTCTCCCGAGAGGGAAATAGCTATTTTGAGGATTTTGTCTTCCGAGGTTCAACGCAACAAAGAATCCTTGAATCTATTAGAGAATCCCTAAGTCACAAAAATTAAAATTAATTCAAAACTTTAAAGTCCTTATGACACAGTCCATATTTTTCCTATCAATGGCGAAAAGTAGGTTACGATATATCCACCACTAGTTATAGCTGGATTGTATCAATCATGAGGCTCCTAAATTACTGCTAAGAAAATGGTCGATGCTGCCCATTAGAAGCAGGTGTCGAAGTGGTGAAGCATCAAACGCCATATTGTAGACAGATGAAAATGGTCGGGATCAGCAAAAATCAAACTATCCGGGTAAAAGCTAGGACAGTAAGTATAATATGAGATCATGAAGCGCTGTGCGCTGAATGAAACTGATGAATTGGAATGGAAAAACTATGGTTGAAAGTAAGGGAATGAATTTATATCACGTACCCCATTTTCAAGAGCAAGCGGCAGATCGTCCTGATCAAGTGGGATGTCAGATTTTAAAAATTGGGTCAGGAAAGAGTGTAATAACTACCCTTTGCTGAACATATAGCTGCCTTTGGGAACCGATTATTTATGAGCACAGGAATGAACACATCGAAAAAGTAAATTCTCAGAAAGCAGTTGCGATCTGGAAAAGGCACGGCGTTCCTTATGCATTAACTTCAACACACCAATCTTTATCCGCACAACCCCAATCACTTGTGGTCGCTTAGGTGCTATGGTAGAATTCAGTGAAAACTTTCAAAGTGCAGTGGTTTGGAATTAAGTGATCACACGCTGAGCAATCTTGCTTGTTTTTGGGGCTGTTTTTGGCACTTGGAGCTCAATTTTTAGGCGGCAATTTTACAGACAAATTGGACCGTCCAGGACCAGACAATTATTTGCTCGATGATGAGCAAAGGCCTGTCGGAAAAATTAATAGAGGGGTCCGGCTGTAACTTCAACAGCAGCGTGAGGCAAAAAAGGACCTGCTGATGAAGAAAAAGTTACGATTGACTTTGCATTTGCAACAATTCTGAACCATCAAAACCTGTGAAAGAAGGCGAGCTATTTACTAAAGAAAAATATTTGGGAAGCGGCCGGAAAGGGAGGGATTTTAGCAGAGCATTCAATGATGTCTCTGGTAAAAAATGCTAGAAAAGAGCTGGAATAGATGTTTCAGGTATTTGGGATGATATTGAAAGAAAGCGTAGATTGCATTTCTAACTGGTACTAGAGCTGATTTTGGCAAAGCTTAAATCTGCTGATTGAAGATCACTAGATTCCAAGCTGATTTTGAGGTCATGTTTTTGTGACAGGATGCACTAGCTTTAAGGAATACGGATATACATCTGATTGAGGTAGAAAAATGTGGCTATGAACATATCCATGCCTTTGGCAATCATAGCGCATGGAATCTACCATGGACTGATCTTGGCTAAAACTCTCGAAGGTTTCTCAGGCTTTTGTAAAAGCCGAAACCTGATTTAATAGTGGTTTCACGGAGATCGATCGAAGCGATGGCTGGCGCAATAGTCGGAAAGAGTTTAAATATTCCGTGAGTGGCTTCATATGGATAGGGTGAGAGGTTTTCTGGAAACATTGACGAGCTTATTCGCACTCTGGTTATCCAAGATGAGCCACCTACATTTTGTATCTAATGAAAAAGCAAAAGTAAGATTGATCCAAATGGGGATGATCAGATTCTATTTTGGGTGATAGCTCACCTGATTTAATTTGATGCTCTCAGATAAGCTTCCGAAGTATAGAAAAGGTCAAAGTCTTATTGATGAGATTAGATTTTTCGAGTTAGTGGCACTCGCCAACCTGTTTCCATCCTGTTGACGACTGAAGAATGATCAAATGGCCACACTACGCAGAAGTGTTTTGGAGTGCACTATAGAGTTTGAACCAAAGTTGGTGGTAATGATTTTCCAAATAATGAATTAGGTTTCCTCTTTATTTTGGGAACAGTATAAACCGACTAGTGGATTATCCTAACTTTAAAAAGTTTTTCCATCTATCCGTTGAGTACTTCCTTACCCTGTTTAAGAATGCGAGCTTCATGGTCGGGAACTCTAGTGCCGGGATCAAGAGGCACCATATTAATGGGATTCCGTGGTAATATTGAACTAGAGCACGCCTCAATAATGCGCTGCAATCAGGATATTATCAATTGTGGATACCAGTCCGAGAAGAATCGCTTCAGGCCTTGTCGTTAGCTTTTTATTTCTCGATTCGAAAAGGAAGATTTATTCGGTAAAGGAAAAAGCGATGAGTTTGTTTTGGAAGCGATCAAATCTGACAATTCTGGCTATCACCATCAGACAGCAGTTATTGATACTTGAGAAGGTCGTTATCTGTCAAATAACTTAAAATTAAACCGAAGATGTTCCCTGACAGGCAAACTTTCTTTCGGTTTTTTACGAGCCCTTTTGCGCTTTAGGCCTAATATTAGCCCGTATATGAGAGCTTGTATTGCATTAATTATGAGGTCATTAGCTACCCACTAACTTCTAAGTTACCCTTGGATTAAATGATAAATCAAATTACGGATATTTCTAGCTAAAGATAAGCCTCTTTTTTGGGTTGGTATGCTTTGTTTGGCGATTTCGGTGTTCCTATATTTATCGTTTCACAAACCTGTTGCTATTTCCTCGAGATGGATTTCCTTATTGTGGAGCCTTTAAGAAATTCTACTAACTAGAGCTAGATACTGTTTTTGACGGCAGTCCCCAAATACTGCTTTTGACAGCCGGTTCTGGGAGATTCCAGATGGGGATGGTTTTTTCTAAGACAACAGATAATTACAATAGATCAAAAGGGATATTGTGGTTTGTCGAATTTAACCATTCTCTTCCGCCTATGGTCTCAAAAGTTTCTTCGAATATTTTGCGTATTGGGTGAAATTAATCCGCCTGCTTATGCTGATCGGGATTCATTTTTTTTAAATGTTTGACGGTGCCATCGGTCCAGACGATGAGTAGGGCCATCTGACCGGCAGAATTCCAAATAGGACGGATTAGGTGGCTCATTAAGGATATTCTCCTTGGAGAAGTAATAATGAGCTATTTTTCAGCAGGTTTGAAAGGCGCATATTTAGGGAAATTGGTAATTTGAATGCATTTCGTAATTGGGCAATGAATATGAAAGGTCGATTGGGGGCTTTTAAGGATCCTAATGCTACGGTTTGGAAGGTGTAACCTGATGAAAGCAATATTCAATTCAAATTGCGATACTGGACCTGAATCCTCTAAATTACCAATTCATTGACGGCAAGAGAACTTTTTAGTAGAAGCTTTCAAGAAGAACAACCACGGTTATTTAGATCCCAATCAGCCTCAATCTATTTATTTATTTGAAAGATTTACAACCGTTGGATTTATTTGCCAGAACGTTTTTCAAATTGGTCGGTTAATGAGCAGAAATATGTGCTGAGGATGGAATATAGAAAAAGTTTTTATTGATCTATTTCGCAGTCGGGGAGGGAATATAATTTGCTTAGCAGTTTGACCCATGCCCTTGGTAATAATGGAGGGACACTCAGGTAGAAAATATATTTAATAATCTTCCTTACCAATTTTCCTCAGCACCAAAAAATCTAAAAATTGGTTTTGCTGCATCTACGGGAACACAAATACCAATTTTTCACGAAATTAGAAAATGTAAACTGCACCAGTTTCAGATACATTCGTCCAATACCAATTCCTGAGAAATCCAAAAATCTCGGCGCAGAAGTCTGTAAGGATGAAGAAAATCTATTTGAATTTGACGTTACTCTTCTCAGTGAGAATTCATTTGTTCGATGTGTTTCAAGCTATTCGAGAATAACCCAGGACCTCCTGATAATTTTTCCCGCGCCACCAACAGAAGGAGATCGCATCTTTGACTAATTGTGGGCTATCGAATGTTTGTGTCGAAAAATGTAAGTCCAATAAATAATTCGATAATCTGTACCAGGAAGGTGACTTTTTACTGTAATTCTGGAAGAAACTAACCCAGATAATTTCGACATAGAGGCGGATTTAAAGCAGTGTGAAATTCGAGCCACAATTCCAGATTTCGTGGGTACAGGCAGAAGGTCTTTTATATGGTGTTAGATATTACGGATTACTTTCGGAAGCTAAAACAATTACAGTAGTCTCAATCCTGCCTATTGTTTTAGATATCTGGGTAGTCTTGATTATCCCTCTTGTTGAATGGTCGGAGATGGGAGGATTTTCGGAGTTGAGTTTGGTGATTTGGTGTCTGTGGTAACGATTACAATTGGACTTATACAATACTTCAGGAAACTTCCAGTCATTTGGGAAGGTAGGGAGCATGCTGTGGTAAACTCAGGTAACAACAGCAACTTTTGAACTTCAGGGATTAAACTTGGGACTTATAAATTGACTGTATCTATATCCTCTGATGGATGGTGGATGCCCCTGATCTATAAGATTTTCTAGTTGATCAGGAGCAGTGGACTCCAATCACTCTCAGCACACCCGATGATGCCTTATCTTGTGAAGGACAGGGCGTGACTTTTGTTTCACCGGATTGAATAATCATCAGGAGCCGCAACTTCAATTTTTAATGGTATAACGCGGCTGATAGATCAGGTGGAAGAATTGTTCCAGAAATGGTTCAACTGACAATAGACGGAGTAAAATGTTTCAGGTTTCAAGTTGCTAACGAATGGGAAGAATTAACTTTGACTGGTTTTAATGTCAGCCAGGTTCCTTCTGCCAAGAAACTTATGACTTTTTTTTGTGGAGGTACAAGATCAAAATGTTCCTTCTGGAGAACTTTTGTCCGTTTATAAGGTGGATGTGCTCAGTAGGGCTACTGTACAGGTTGCGTCCCTCCACTAGTAATCTCTGCCACTGGATGCAAGAAGAATTGGTGTCTGAATTCTTCAGGATCAATCTCAAGTAAGTACTACCTGGGTCCACCTTCAGGGATTACATTTTAACCACTTTTAAATAGTTTAGGTAATACCAATTCGCTACTGAATGCAAAGTGGAAATTTTACTGGCCTTTTCTGGTAGGTTGATTATGAGGTTTTTTGCAAACTCCACTCATCTCCCTCAACCCGAGCTGTACTCTGTTATTTGACCGATCAAAGATTGAAGGGCCAATTTTAGCGGCCTCTAAGGACTTGCGCTTAACAACCTCAGAAAATACCTTTTGTGGAATTTCAAATGGTTTTAATTGAGTTTCGATCTCCAAGGGGGTAATTTGGCCTTATAGTACAATTTACCAGTCAATGGAAACTCGCTTCCAAGTTCCATCACGACTAATTTCTGGGAATACATATTCGGTCCAAATTTGGGGCAAGGGTCTCAGCAATCAATTCGGAGTGGTGTGATCGATAAGGGATGCCGCAATTCAGATCCCGTCAGAATATTGGTTTAGATCCTCTTCTCAATTTGCAGCTAAACATCTGTATTGAGATATGCGAAGGTGAAATTGTCTACGGTTATCCGACGTAGTAGTATTTCTTACTAGCCAACTTTCCACTTTAAGTGGTTTTATCGTGACGTGGGCCAGTACCTATATTGAGATTTCAAACGGCTAAAGTGTCAAGTGGAGATACGCTTACTATAAATGGGATCGAATGAGCTTCTGTAGGCCAACTTGTGCTTTCTCAGCGATATTCGCTAGCCACCTTATACCTGATTACCCCAAGTAACTGGATCAAGTGTTTTGCGATCAAGGCGATACTACAGCTGAATTCTATTTAAGTGAACCCGAGAAGCCAGTTCTAACTGCATCGCATTAATTACTTCAGGTCACCTGTAAACGGAGGCGAGGCATGGAATATTCAAGCTCAGTGTTGCATAAGTGGAATATCTGGAGTTTCCAATTAGTCTCACTGGAAATAATGGAGTAAATAGACCATTTACTAATAAACTCTGGCCATTTACTCTTCTGCCTCCTGGGACTATGAACTTACTGCGAGAGTATACCAAAGGGTGTGATCATCAATACGGTAATCTAAATCATGGACTGAACCATCAGTCTTTACTCGTGAATGAGGTATCAAAAGTAAATGCATACCTGTGAATATTAAATAATGGAATAATAAGATTTACAGTTGCAGTGGATCTTCCGATGGATTGGAAAGTATGTGATTTAGACTAAATGGTGCCTAATATCAATACATTTTAGGCACTGTCTTACCGAAAAATGGCCCACTGATTTTTACGGTTTCAAATCTAGCTCGGAATTTATGCACTATCGAAGCAGAAGATGTAAATGGCTGTACGGGAGATCTTTCCGATTAACTATTCAAATACTCCTGTAACCTGTGTTGATGGGCAGATGAAGTAATCACAGTCCCTGCGGAGGGAACAGATGTTTGTGTTGACGCTAAGGTAATTTAGTAATACCGATTGGTGCTGTTCCTGTCTTATCATGGTCTTATGAGATATCCATTCTAGCCCGCGGGCCAGTTCATACAACTTTCGATGTGGGGAATGTTAGTTAATGAATTCCGAACCTCACCCCACTTAATCAATATGGCAATTCTGACCAGCAAGGACTGAAATACGCTGTGACAACTTAATAATATTTACTTGACGGTTGACAGGGTCAGGTGTATAATGCCCAGTAAGCTCCCTATTGAAACGGAAGTAACAGTTCTTAAAAATTCCTTACAGCAGTATTTGAAAAACCTGTAGCGGATATCCTGCTTGGCATGGCCAAACGAATGGTCAGATCAATCTGACTTCAGTGATTACAGCTGGTCCTAATACCTTTCTTTGGGATTGAAACAGTGTTGCATCAATTCGACGGTAACTTTCAAATTTTAATATGCTGGTACATATACTATTCCGAATTAGATGAAACTGGTTTCACTCGTGTGACAGGCGAAGTAGAGGTGGTAGTACGGACTGCAAAGCTTCGAGGTTCTAAATCCATTAAAATCAGATCCAACTTGTGTGAAAGTAGATGGAAGCTTTAGCTTGATGTCCTAGGGGGGTAAAAAAATTACGAAATTTAATCAACGGAGATCCTATTTCAGATTATTCATTTGGCTGACTGGGGATTAGATATGAGGTTAAGAATTTGGCCTTGCTCTTATAATCTTCGTAGATAACAAAAAAAAGAAAATAA
>Ga0163217_1095425_pt1 | contig 21131 bp, 14 predicted proteins | sample SynspAceP_FD_185933 | JGI IMG/M metagenome (GOLD analysis project Ga0163217, IMG submission 185933) | Saline lake microbial communities from Ace Lake in Antarctica - Synechococcus sp. Ace-P (PacBio error correction) | ecosystem: Environmental > Aquatic > Non-marine Saline and Alkaline > Saline ...
CCACACCAACCACACAAAAAAGGAGAAAAGAGGAAAAAAAAAAAAAATAAGCTTTTTCCCGGGATAATTGGCCCGGTAAATCCCAAAAAAAAATGGGGTTACGGTTAATTGGCCCGTCCAGCTGGTAAATGGGTGGAAATAAAAATTAATGAAAAATGAATGCCTAAGGAAATTTGTTTTCAACTACCGCACAAAATAAAGCCAATGGTATTATCAAATCAGCTCTACTGGTCCTACGGGTTTTTGTATTAGGAAAATTAACTCAACTTTTTCTCAACCAAGCCAAATAATTACACAGATCCAAAATGGTAAATTCTCTAGTTTGGATTTTTGCCCGCTCCCGGGTGGTATCAAGTTAAGGCCCCTTGCCTTGTGGTAGAAGGGTAATTTTTTGGACCCCATTGCCACCTTGAAATAGGTACAAATAAGGTCTAATTAGCACTACTTGTGCAAGTTTTTTTTTTGAACCAGGTTTTTAAGTTCCCCCTTTCCCAGAGGCTCAAGGCCGCAATCGAAAGGAGTAGTTTATCAATGGGCTCAAGGAACTTCAATGGCTGCACCAGCTGGCAGCAGGGGTAGCGGCATTGATCAATACATAGCTAAATGGCGGGCCAAATGAATCCTTGCTCAGGTGAAGGCTAGATGAGCCAATCGGCCACTGATCTTGGCAAAACCTGGACAAGATGAAAGTTTTTAGGAAACGGTTTTTGTAAATGCTGCTAAAGCAAAGTAGGAGTTTAAGTTAATCTATGTACTGTTTTTGACTAGTTGGAAATTCAGTCTTTTGATCTTAATTTTTAACAAGCCTTCGTTGCAAAATCGAAGGCTTTTTTATTTAGATATTTTGTCCCTTTTCTCAAATAAGGCTTAACCAAAATAATTTTTAATGAATGACGAGTCCGATTTTATGTTTTATTACAATGAAAAACCGCATCGGGGCTTTTAGAAGTAAGCTGCCAACTTAAATGGAATCTTGCAAAGCCGCATCAAGATAGATTTATCCAAAACTAAAATAGCAAATGAGCCGAAACGCCAGAATGCTATCTAAATTTTAAACTCTTAAAAATATGCTGTCTATTCAGGGGTGGTTTATCTTTTTCCTGCAAAAGCCTTGATAATTATTGTCAGTGTAGAATTTTATTCTCGATGGGCTGAAATTTCTTCTTCCAGCGCGGCGACTAGCTCCAAGTTTACTGTTTACTTCCGTCCCCATTGTCAGTGTATTTCTTTTCCCAGAAGCCCAACACCTAGGTTGATATTAATCGGCTTCTATCTTGGTTTTTTTTTTCAAGACGGAGGTTTGACTGTTTCTCAATCTCAAATTCATTAAGGAATTTTAAATCCATTGGTTTCTAATTTATACATGGTTCGATTTAAATAAGATTATAAGATTTAACTACACAACAGGACACAAAATTATTATTTCCACTAAGCATTTTTCCCTTCTGTCTATATGCTATCCTACTGATGGCAGACTGGTTGTTCTTCAATTTCACTGAGCAAAATCATTTCCTTTATTCAATCCTGCGTAAATTCACCTTTCCATGAAGAATCAACCCAGAGTCTGGCTGAGAGGAACCCGGATTAATAGCATCCGCCCCTGATTACAGCCGTAGTTCAGCGCTTTGCAGGCTCAGGAAGAGTCCATCAATTGATGAAGCCCTTTTCTTTCTGATTTACTTTGGGAAAGACTGCAGATTGGCTATTCCGCAGCTTTCGCATCTCCAGCATATTGTCGTGTACTGGATCGTATGGCACTTATGGCCCTAAAGCGGAAAGTTTGAGTCATGCCCAGTTTGACTATTTGGAAAAGGAAGGAGCGATTAATTAGTGAGTTGAGCAAAGCAGAATTCTCGTGGATATTTGACTGTCAGATCGCTGAATTTTTTAAATTTTTTTTCTATGATTGATCCAAGCACGCTGAAAGATTTTCGAAGGAGTTGGAAGAGCTCCAATTGCCCTCTACAGTTGCTGATTAGTCAATCCATGCTGCCGGAGCATACACAGCGACATTTCGGCCAATTGGCTAGTTACTGTGAAGGTTTTGCTTCAAGATTGATTTGACTCATTGGCATAATAAGGTACTGATCAATGAATGCGCTTGGTCCTTGGCTGTGTCCTAACCAAGCTTGGAAAGTTTTCTCGAATTATATCAAATTTAAATCAATCTGTTTTTCTGGTCGACAGACAATTCCCGATTTGCCGATTCCTACGGCCAAAACTCATAACCGGACGACCTTTTTTCTTAACAAAGGTGTCGCACCTCGGTGGCTTATTTGAAAATTGAAAAAAACTAGGCAGTTTTTGTTTCTATGTGGTAAAAAATATTCGCCGTGAACTTCCATTGCTCTCCCATCGGCTCTAATGGTAAAAAAACACACTTACCCGTTTTGGCGTTGACACCAATCCCCGATTACTCATTTTCCTAGCAAAACTCATATACAGACGACCTTTTTTTCTACAAAGGTGTCGCCACCTCTGGTGCTTTTAATTGAAAATTTGAAAACTAGGTAATAATGTTTTGTTTATGTTGTTAAAAAATATTTCGCTGTGAAACCTCTCGTGCTTCTCTCCGCCTCTATTGGTAAAAAAATGCCCTTAACCCGTTTTTGGCGGGTTTGACCAATCCCGATTACCATTTCCTACGCCAAAACTCAATATACGCGGACGACCTTTTTTTCTACAAGGTGTCGCACCTCTGGTGCCTTTATTTGAACAATTTGAAAAACTAGGTAACTATGTTTGTTTAGTGTTAAAAATATTCGCTGTTGAAACCCTCGTGCTCTCCCTCGGCTTCTAGGTAAAAAAACCACTTAACCCTTTTGGCGGTAAGACCATTTGCCGATGCCATTTCTACGCCAAAACAAAAACTGACGGAACCCTTTTTTTCTGACAAAGTGTGCACCTCTGGTGTTTTAAAAATTACCACATCCCCTAGAGTTGTATCCATGTCAGAATTGTAGCAAGGTCGATTCAGGTAGTCGATCATGGTTAGGATCCGCCCTTAAAATAAGCTGGTTTTCTGGGTGAAAATCGCGGGCCGTAAAGCCATTTGCTTAGCTCCTCGATGAGAAGGAGATCCAGCAAATTTTAGGACAGGATAAGCCCAAGAATCAAATCGAAAAAAGAGGACTAATTCAATTGAAGAATTTGACGATTTGAAAAGCCTGGATTTAGGGCAAAGGCTTTTGTTACTTTTGGCCCCAAAGTGCAGAAAAGAAAAGTAGGCCCCCTCAAATCATATGAATGTCACCCTCATCCTAAGCGTAATCAAGTTTTAAGCTTCGGAATTAAACGCTTTATTATCTTGAGAATTAGCCTTAATTATCTTCTCCTCGGCTCTCCTGGTAAAAAAAAACACACTTAAACCGTTTTGGCGGTTGACCATTCCCGATTGAAATCATTCGGGCAAACACCCGGATATTTATGTTATCCATTTCCATTGGCTATGGCATGGTTGATATATCTTTGCCGTCGCGCTTTAATCTACATTTAAGCAGATGCTATATTATATGGTGTTAATTATAATAACGATGTTTTTTTATGTGGTGAAAAACATTTCTGTGAAACTTCCTCACGCTTCGTTTCTGCCGGTAAAAATAATCCCTATAACTCCCTTTAAGAAGAGGGATTTACATCAACCTAATTAAAGCATTCTAGCCAACAAGATTATCAAACTACTTTAATAATAGAACTTACGGGCACCTTAAGTATTGCTTGACTGGTTTCTTCTCGAAATCATCAATCCTGATCGCTTTTGTAACTTACATTTTGATAAATCCATATTTTAAAACATAATTGATTATAGGGAAATTCCGATAATCGAACTGAAATTTAAATAATTACTTATTGGTTTTTTGATATATAATTTCATCGCCATTTTTTTATTTTAAACAAAATTAGTCTCCATTTAAACATCTTAAAGTCAATGTTTTTTTCAAGAAATCATTTTGTTGTTTTTCCGCAGTGAAGGCTTCCACTTGGGCAGTGTATTCTGGTCAGGAAAATCTTCAGTCAGTAAAAATGACACGATCACCTTGGTTCAGGGCCTACATGAACCTTTATTTGACTCAAACTATTTGGAATACGCTAAGTATGACCGGGTTTCAAAAAATTAGCTTTTTGAAAAAGATGGAAATAGGCAAATCGCAGACAAGCACATTTGTCACCAAAAAAAGTGACCTATACCATTTCAACTAAAGCGCTTTGTTTTTTCACCACCAAACAAAGTTTTTGTTTCAGACTCAGAGGGAATTAAATCGAATGTCCTCAGAAGAATAAAGTAATTTTTGACCAAGCCATTCAATCTATAACGTTTGCAAATATTTGATGATTACGAACTTTTAAAGAAGAGAAGAAATGAGTTATATGAAATGATCAGCTTTTGATTCGGAAATCTAATCCAAAACTAAGAAATGGGATCTATGTCTTGAAGAACCAAATTTAATTCTGTATTTAATGAAAATATCTATCTGATTTTCAGCGAATTTTCCTATAAGGCCCAAAGATCAAATCAATTCGAATTTGATTCTAACGCTATTTCGAGCTAATCTATATGATATGCCATTAGCATGGTATACTTAGAATAATTAGAACTCGAAAATACTTTTTTCAAATAATCTATTTCTACCTTATTAAACTGCGATATAGATTGGAATTGATTCCAGATACATGCCAGTTTTAGATACTTTTCCACTAAAAAAAAAAGGAGAACAGAAGTTCCCCGTAATTCAGTTACTGAAATCTCTATAGGAGCTATGATGATTTTATGAACGTCTCGAGTTTGACGGAGGAAATGGAATTTATAAGAAACAATTCAACCCAGCTGTCTGAGAATTACTTGCTCAGGCAGTTAATGAGCAACTAATCCCCGAAAACTGAAATCTGACAAGAAATCCCTAAGATTCCTTTATAATTTAATGGGGGGACGCCACCTAAGGAGGAAGATTTTTTTTTTTTTCCGCCAATTCGGCCGCCGCTTGGGATCAAGCAAATTTCCTTAAATCGCTAACTTTAAAATAAATTAACAACACTAAGTCAAGTGGATTATTCTTCCGATCTAGTTTGATAAAAAACAGGCTATAAAGATCAGCTCACTACATTATATATGGATGGCTTTGCGTTGAACACAAAGTTTGGAAAAATTCAACCTAAGAATGGACCAAAGTTCCAGCCGATAAAGGTTTTTACCGAAAATTTCGGTGAAGATGGAAAAGTTTCAATATATGAAATCCTTCAAACATTGTTTTTCCAATATAGAATCAGAATACAGAAATGTTTGGCATTCAATCATTGCATCTAAATCCGCCTACGATAAGCAATGAGGTGATGACTGCAGTTTGCTGGACAAATCTTGAAAAAATAGCTACAATTCGCTTTCTGTAGGTTTGAAAAATAAACTTCTTCCCAAATAAAACCCTATCAATTATTATCTATCATTCATCAAAAAGATATAGGTGAGACAGTAGAATTAGACTTAAGTGGAAAACTCTCTGTTAATGATCAATTTGATAAAATGCAGGATGATTCAAAATTCAATTCGATAATCCTACACGTGTAATTTTAATGCTGTTTTTCAGATTCTACTGAAATGAATTATTTTAGAAGAACAGGTTTGGATAAATTAGAGCGTATTTTTGAAGATAAAACTAGTTTCATTTGCCCAATCTAATGATTCAGAATAGACATAATTGAATTAAAAAGTCATAATATAAGTTAAAAATCAGATCAAGCTTTCCTTTATTTTTTATCATTAAAAAAATAGGTCCAATGAAATTCGATTAACTGATTTATTATTTTCTTTCCAATATTTTTTCTTCTGGGTAAAGGTTAATAGCCCAAGAAATGCGCCTCCGGTAAAAATGACTCCATCAACTTTGGCTCAGGCTTACATCAAGTTTGACGCTAACCAAAGAATATTTTGAAGGCTTAATGAAGATCGAATCGGAGGAAAATTTCTCCCATTTGAAAATCAAAGAATTGAAATCATCCCAGACACCACTATTTTCTAAGTGATATTGGCTGGACTTTATAATTTTTCCTGGTCACTCTTTATATCAACCACCAAGCGAAATTTCTCTTTCGAACTCAAAAAGTCCTGATCAAAAGAATATTGAATGGAAAAAATGCACTCCGAAAAAGCGATTATCATTTCAATGTGGCTAAGTCAAAACCAACTTGGAATCAGGAAAAGTTCCAATTCTTTGAAGCTCATCAATTATTCACAAAATGCACTTCCCACCGCTTCACCGAGAACTCTTTACCCTGAAAAGTCTCTTCCACTCCCTACTTTAACGAGGATATTTTTATCCAGATTTTCAAGCGAATATTTTCTGGAAAGCTAAAACACAAATCGCTTTGAAATAGACTCTCTAGCCCTATTTGCTGGTCTTTATTGGGACTGGAAGTTTACCCAACTTCCATTCGTAATAAGGAATACCAGTCTTACAATATGATTCGGAACCTCAAATACGCTCCCTTAGTCTCTGATATAATCACGAGGAAGCGAGATTACGATTATCATCCATATACCGATCCAAAGAAAAGTACCTATTTGCCTCCGATGAAAAACTAGAAAGACCTGATTTTTCCAGATATGTACAATTGAAAAGCTTGGCGTCCAAAACTAATAAAGAAAAAGCTTTAGCTGGTTTGAAAAGCTATAGATGTTCAATGACTATTACATTTTCAAAGACGCAAGCATTGAAAAAGTTATTCATCAATAAATCACCAAAATAGAAGATTCCGTTCTTAAAACAGAGTGGAATATGAAAGGAGTTGTTGAATTCGCTTTTAATGCTGGATTAAGAAAAACTTCTCCTAATGTCTTCCCTACGCCACGGCAACCGGCATTTATCAATCTTTCCCTGACTCAGGCTCCAATTTGAACCAAAAGCCTAGTCAAAATCACCTCATCTTAGCCGCCAACGAATTTAGAATTTAAGTGCGGTAAGCGACACGGCGTTTATTGCTCAAAATCCGGACTCTACCATTTTACCTATTCACTTTTGTATGAAAATACGGCAAGACTGCTCTAAACCGAACTCGAAAAAATATAGATCGAAAAAGGGCGGTAATGAATGGAAAAAACAACTAGAAAACAGGCCTTGACTCCTTCAGCCTATCGAACGAATGTAAGCGAAAAATCAGAAGAGGAGGTTCGTTTCTCGGGGCAGCCGACTCAAACATTTAATAGTAGGATATAAATGTTGCAACAAACCAATATCCAAAGCTTTAAAAAGAAGACTTTACTCCTTATTTAAATGAACAAATCTAACCCAGATTTTCAGCGCATTTTTACAAAGCTAAAAACTCAGAAATCTATGATTTTTGAGGGTTTAAAAGCATTGGGCAGGTATTTACAATATCAGACTCGATATGTCTGTGTTGGAAAATACGCGTACGGATGGATTATTGGATCGTAAATCGAGATATAAGTCAAGAATATAAGATCTTCCAAACTTGAATTTAACCAATCAAAAATTCCATCCAATTAATTTCTGGCGTCATCCCAATTCCACTATTCCTCATCAGGTTTGACGTAAGATTTTCTGTATGATTCTTTATATATCTTCTCAATGTACTTGAAAGACGAAGAGGAGTGCATTTATTCTGAGAGAATTTAAATGGAAGGGAGGTTATTCAAGACTTTATTTTGATCAAATACAGGAAAAATTCCATATAATTTTCAAAGAAAGGCTCTGGATGAAGATGGCGTCCTGACAAATTAGAAAAAATCCTCGTCCAATCCAGGGGTGCTTCCCAACATAATATTTCTCCCCGAATTCCGCACCTCTCGCCTCCGCAAGTTTTATAAAAAGTAACTTCAAAGCCAGAGTTAGAAACCCTTGGCAAAGTGGATGATTTCTTAACGTAAGGAGTTTATTGCGGCAAGGCCTATAGAGATGAGCTTTCATTACTATTATGCCTCGGATGGATTTGCGATTACGACGAGTTTTGGAGCGGGTTTACGCTTGAACGATCGCAGTACCGCCGGCAAGCGTTTTTGTGAAAAGCAATCACGGATTCGGATAACTTCTCCTATTAACGAAACCTTCAAATCCATGTTTATGGACCTGGAGTTCGACTATGAACATTGCTTTCATCGTTGGGCAAAAGCAACTCAAATGAGCAAGAACGGCCATGACTCCTGAGTTTGCGGAGCAACTAATTAGAAAAAGTTATGATCGTCTGCCGGCTGATTTTGACCAATATTAAACTTGACAATAGACGTTATCAATTTTTCTATCCTTTTCATCTCAATCTTCAAACCACAGGAACCGCTAACAGCTTGACCTCTCGCAAACTCTCCACGCAGGATTTATTTGAAAATGCTGGATTAACTGAAAATCAATTCAGGTAGGAATGCTTCCCCGATTAATTTGAAAGAGGGTTTTCTTCGAAATATTGCTCGAAAGAAAAAGTACGATGTAATGGTATCGCCTTGGAAATTTCTAATAATGTCGATTTTCATAGTGGGCAAATCCAAATCCCTAAGGTTAACCAGTTATAGAAAAAGAGGAGCTCGGATCTGTTGAGAATTCGTTTCTGAAGATCGATAAACCCTCTTCCTCTACGAATTATACTGAAACTTCCTTATTTAATCTTTCGTAAAGTGGAAACTCCTAATCCAACATGGTGTAAATTCCGATTGTTTGCCACCAGCATTAGAAAGGACTGACTAAGGCTTTATTTCGATCAAACCTTGTCCTAGGGGATAAGTTCTCCATCTCTGAAATAATATCCTCAATCTGCCAATTGGTCAAGTCTTTATATTTCTCACCGCTGCTTCCAACACCTCATTTCCGCAAAGTCGATAAGATGTTTATTTGCTCTTTTTTGCAGCAGCCTTTTCTGGTTTTGCCTGAATAGAGCACTTCGCTTAGCTTTTTTAACACTCAAAACGACAAAAAGTCAGCATCACCACAAATACACCCAAGCGGATTTTCAAAAACATAAGACCTTTTTTACTTTTCACCAAATCATCGTACTTCTGTTTGGGCTTCTTTTTGCTTCTCCTGTTTTTAGCGCTTCCTTGCTTTGGCAATCCCAGTTGAGCTCCTCTTCTGTTTTTGCTTAAACTTACACAGAATGGCTCGATATAGCTCAACTGCTTTTCCGAGAAAAACTCCTCGCACTCAGCCTTCACTCCTCTCTGACTTTAATCAACCGCTTGATCTCAAGCAAAGCGTTTCTTCCACGTCTTCGCTCTCCGCAATCGGCTTAGCTAGCGAATCATGGGAAATCTCGTAGGTTATCCGTTAGACTCATTGTTAGCGGAGAAGTCGGCTGTTGGAAAAAGCTTCCACCACTTCATCGACCATCTGATCGAGCTAGATCCGGTAGACGCTCGTATAGCTCTTTTTTAGTAATCGGGCCTTCGTTCCGTCTAGTGTGGCAAAGGCGAGAGAATTTTTTCCCAGGTAAGCTCAGCAGCTAGATTCGAAGTATTTTTTGGTTCAATTCCTTCGAAATATCCGCCACTTTGCCTCTTCTAGAAAATTGCCTTAAAATATGCTCAATCTCTCCATTTCATTCACTTTTGTCCAGCGTAAAACTCAGCGGTTCTCAGCGTTTTTTGTCTCCAGTGATAGTCAGATAGAGCTTGGGTCGAGAAAAATACCTGCAAAAAGGCAACTGATCGTGAGTGACTTCTTCCTTCTTTTATCTTTGTGAAAATATTACTTTCTGCCCACGGCATCTTCTCGCCGCTTTTGAATGAGCTGATGTTAGGAATACTCATAAGCCGCCGCCCCTTGATGCCCATTTTCACCTTTCAAGTTATCGGCTCCACGCGGTAGCTTTTTTTTGCGAGTCCAAGCTTGGGAGGAGCGTTCGAACTCGAAAAGGTGGCCCTAAGTACCTCTTCACGGGAATCGAAAATCAACTTCACCGTAAGCTCTGACCGCACAACCCCTTGGATGTTCAATAAAAACCTTTTTGCTGCTGGGACTGTTCCCAGAATGAAAAGCTCTTCAAACTGGTCAAAGATCAAATAGAACCGGCCGAAAAGCCCCTTTGATAGACCTGCCTTTGAGGATCGGGCCGTTGGGGTCAGTTCTTCAGGGGTTTTCCAGGCTCGTCTTCCCATTGCGTACCAGCCATTTGGACTCGATCGATTTGGGAATCCCACTTTCCTCCTGCCTGCTCCAGGGCCGCGGGCCAAGGAGTCGTTGATATTGTTACCTCTCGGAATCCAATCCAGCCAATCGTGCGAACTGGAATTTTTCCGGCCATCCGCAATTGATCAAACTGGTTTTCCCCGGTGCCGGAGGCGCCATAGACCAGCACGATGGCCCGACTGAAACACCATCTCGTACAGGCGTTGATCTCCTCGTCTCTCCCAAAAAATAACCCTCGATCTTTCTCGCTGGTTAGGAATCTAAGAAATTGAAAGGATAGGTTTTCATAGTAATCTATTTTTGGAACTGGAGGATTTTGGACTTGGAAAAATTAAGAAGGAGTCTTCCGTGGCTTCTTCTTCGATTCCTGTGAGGAATCTTTTTGCTTTGAAAAACCAAGCTGTAAACCCTTGTGAAGTCATGTCTTTGCGATTTTCCTTTTTCACAACCAGCTATTTGAGGAATTCAGGTTGGATTACTCGGGCTAGGGTTGTCTTGAAATTTTTCTGACGATTTCCAATGCTGTTGTCTTCCGATAAAACTACCAGTTGAGATCCAGGGTTGCCGAAGGTGTTGCAGTGGGAAATAGAAGCAGAAATTTTTGAGCCGCCGTAAAGCCGCCAATCCATTGAAGTCAATGATTAACGGATCGAGATTGGATGTTCTGTCGATAGTTGTCTTTGAAACAGGATGAACCGCGTGAGAAAATCACGGTGAGGACCACGAACCGAACCTTGCTTTGGCTGGTCGAGAAGTTTTTGGCTTTCGCCTACCAGTAGGGTTGTAATTGGGTGCAGATACATTAAAGCCTTCGCTGTCGTATCGCTGCTGATTGTAGTCGATCTTCGTTGATAGAGATCAATGCGGTATTCGGCCAAGAAGGCAAGTTTTCTAATAGAATCGTAAGGCTCGTCTCGGCGGTTAAGGCATTCTTCCAACTGAATAATTCCGGACTTTCATCCGCCTGAGGATCTCGGTTTAACTGTTTACAGGCTTGGAAAAATTCATTTTCTGGGGTGAGTTTCGAAGGAGTCCTGGAGCTTCGGATCAGGAAATCCCAAATGTTGGCAGCGAAAGCTCAAGGAATTTTTCAACAAAGCTGCAAATCCAAGCAAATCCTCTCGGCAAGCATTTCGAAAGAATTTCACTAAAGGCCCCAGATTGGGCAAGGGAAATTTCACTTTTTTCGAAAGCTGATGATCCCACAGGGAGTCGAAGATCAAACTGTAACAAATCAGCTGCAAAGCTCCTTTTTGCTGTAGCATAACTGTTTTTCCAGTATCTGCTTCATCTTGCTTTCAGAGTAGTCCTGCTCTCGCGATGGACATTAAGTTTCCGGATTTGACCACCGATGACGCCGACATAGCCGTTGAATGATAATTTGCTTCGCAGTTCGGTTCAATGCTACAAATTTTCCGCCCAGTCGATTGGAGCCAAAAACTCTCCAGCCCATTTCCTGTTGTGGTTGCTATGGCAAGCAGCACCCCTGACTGTGAGTAAGTCATTAAATGTATTTTTTACTGCAATTTTTAACCTTTCCCTCCAGGTTCGACCCCCGCTTCCGCCAGTTTTGAGCCAGAATGCCAAAGCTTCTGCCTCAAAAGCCGGCATAATCTTCGTCCATTTGGCTGCGATAACCGATTGGATTCAGTTGTCGGGTAATTGGATACTCGTAAAGCAATGAACCGGGCCACCAATCTTCTTTGAACTGCCAAATGTGTGTTGATCTCATCGGTGTCGCACCGGTTGATATCTGCATTCTTAAAGTAAGTCAAATACTGCTTTTACCCTTGGTCTGAAAGTCTCATATGCAGTATCAAATTCCCTCTGCGGTATATTTTCCAAACTTTGGTAAAAAAAGAGAATAGGACGCTGTCGCAACTCCTAATCGCGGTTGTTGTCTCACCCCTGTAGGCGAGTGTCGGGATCGCAAATCCAAAAAATATTCCATTGCACCAAGCTTTCCAGGTAGATGTTCTTTTTGGTGTTTGATCAGGCGATCTTTCGGTGCTATAAAATTTCTGAATTTATCCCTGTCCATCTTTCAATCTTGAGGAAGAGAAATAAGATCCGAATCGTTTTTCAAGGTTACTAATTGATTCAAAACTATCTATTAAGGTTTAATTGTTGATTTCAAATTAAAGATTTTTGTGGTAATACGCCCTACTAATCAACTAATTCACCTCCTCTGAATACTGGGAGTTGAAGACGATGGGGAGCTTCATTTTCATGTAGGTTGTAATAGGATCTCCTGGTCGACCACAAAAAGAGCAACTCTGGTACTTTAATAAAAACAACGTGAACCTTTGACGGCATATAGCGTGACCTCCTACTGCGAAGCAATGCAGGTATCGCTAGTAACGTAGAATTCGAGTTAATTTTCTTAAAACTGCATCCATCACACCCAATTAGTTGGATCCAAATGATCTCTCAGGTTCGGGAGTAACTTCCACACACTCTATTTATTCCTTTCATGTTAACGAGAGGTAGCATTTAATCTGAGGTCTTTTCCCGTCCTTTGAAATGAGCGCAACCTCCAATGGCATTTTGAATAAACTCTCCCATCTTGGTTGAACCTGATTCAAGGTGATTTTTAAACTTTCCTGATTTTGTGCATTGTTTTCCCAATTCCCCTCATAGACTAAAGCACCTTGGACTTGGTATAGCCATTGCTCCAAAAAAACTGTCTTAAGTCAGACCTGAAGCTTCTTTCCATTTCCTATTCGACATCAGCCTGTATGCATCTCATATTTTGGGTACTGGCGTTAATAAGGCCCTCGGATTCCTTTCCAGAAATTATCCGTGCCCATCACCCCTCTCAGCATAATGCAAGGTCCAGCTTCGCCTTTTTTGGTACGTTTGGGAGCTGACACCTTTCCATAATCGTAAGGCTATCCATGACTATATTCGATTGACCACGCGGATGTTTTTATGTATCAAGCCCTCTTGTTAGGTGCACGAGCAATGTAGTACGCCTCGCAGAAGAATAGACACTGTGTCCATATGCATGCCGATATGAAGCAAGGTGAAATAAGTAAGCAAACCTTCACTAACCAGACATCATCCAATCATACTCGGTCACTAGAATTACAACATTTGATGTGCAATCTCATGGATCCACATTGCGCCAGCGCTCAATTACGATCGCATACCACGGAATTTTCCACTGTAGAATATGGCAGAGGCCGATTCCATCCACCGCCGCTTTTACAATCACTGTGTTGGGATTGCGAATATTAGCCATTTTCGTGTGATTTTAAATAGGAAGAATAAAATGAGGATGGAATCACTGGTAGATTACGGTATTTGGCGAAGCCACAGTGGATAAGTGGGTCTCGCGTTGCGGTTTCGGCTGCGCGGCAAAAATCATAAAAACCCTTTTCGCCGGTCTTGATAATACACCCAATGTTTGGATTGACTTAATGAGTCAAACGCTCGACTTCCCTGAACTGCAAACGGGAGCCAACACCTAGCGGTATTTAACCAAGAGGGAATCGGCACAGTGCTCCAGTGGGTCGGCGGAGTTCCATTTGGCCAAGTCTGTTCCTCAATTTAAAGGCCGTTGGAAACTACCTGATTAGTGATGCAGTGGCTTCACCACAAATTCAAAGTGGGCCTTTTTATTCGGTAATGGGAATGATCACGAATCACAGAACGCCAATTTCTACCTTTCAGGCCAGTTGTCGCTAAAGAAAGTCCGGTCACCATAATTTGTTACGGCATCTTAAGCCCCTGGATGCCGTACACACCAAGAATAGTTGATGGTGTACGCTGAGTTCGTTTGATTGGATTTTGAGAGGTCGGAAGCTTTGATCTTTAAGCCTCATCACCTTTTCCGTGGCTATAGTCCAACCTTTTTCCACAGAAAGAATCCCGCCTGACGGTCATCCCTTTATTTCCCAAGGTTTCGGAATGCTTTGGGGACCAAAATCCAATCTTAGTAGACTTTTCCTATCCATTCGCCTAGGTATTCGTACATTCGATGGTTATTCACATTTGATTTTCATCCGAGCATCCGAAAGCTCGATTTTGAACTGATAGTCAGAAACATCTCTCTTAGAGTTTTTTGGGATAAGTATCGGTGAAGGGCCCCAAAAAAAAAAAGGGGCCTTTGGCTTTTTAATGAAAGCCAATAATGTGAGTAGCGAGATTTAACAATTAAACCCAATTTTTTCATAGTAGATCTTTTTGAAAAAGAGCTGAGGATTTAATTAGTTTTTAATGAGCTGATGTCGAGGCAAAGTCTTAATTCGAATGATCCGCTTTTTCCTTGATAGTGGCTTCTACCTCTTTCTTAAGTAGAATGGAAACAAAACTTGCTTTAGATTTTTCCACTCCATTTTTCAGTTACTAAAGCCACATCCCTCGATGCGGATATAAACCGCTTCTCCATGCACCAGATCATTGGATCAATGGTGAATACCATTTCCAGCTTCCAACGGAATTCCCTCGTACCCTGCCTACATCATGAACAGCCATTCCCAGGGATGCCTGGAAATTGACCCCGAATTTCAAATGCCTCCTGCACGCATTTCATGGCTTTTCTTTCACAAAGGTTTTATCCTTTCAGATATTCTTTCAATGTCCGGCGGCAGCATTGTCTAGGACTTCAATTCAGCGTGACAACCGGGTTGGGATGTATTTGAAAAAGTGCATCTCTTATAAGCTACAATGAAAATTATACAGCTGCTTTCTGTGCTTCGCTGAATTTTGCCATTGACAGGCCAGATTCTGTGACATCGCTGGTAAAAATAAAATTCAATAGTCTGGTGGCGTAGTCCCATTAGTAACCAGATCGCCCATCTTTTAGCGGATATGTCTTATGGAATAATGCCCCCATATAGCATTCGTTCCCTACCTATAATCGATGGATAGCCATCCCCCTGTGGCCCCATACAGGTAGAAAATGTATTTGGCAGCGGCATCTTAATTGATACTCATAAACACCTGGTTGGTGGATCTCATTGCCTCAATAATGCCAATCCAGCGTATTTGTGGCTTTTTTTGAGTACTGCGATTTCCCTCGGCACTTTTGATTAAGCGCATGCCATCTTTGTTGAGTGAGCATCAACGGATTTCAAATTGAGGGAAATCGGCCCCTTAGTTTAGCTTAATTCAAGCTTCCCGGGTTGTCCTCCGTCCTGGATCCCGCCGCATTTTCGTGGCTTGCCAAAAAGTATTTCGTCACGGCTTATCATTCCGATCTCTGCTGGGCGCTTTTGAAAATTCCGTGTAAAGGACCGGTCCAGGAGGTTTGAATTAATCCTGAATCCAACCAAAATCAAGCAGCTAAAACTCAATGCCTTTTACTTGATCTCATTCCTGTAAAAGTCCTTGACCAACTGCAGCATCTTCAGCTGATAAGACTTTTGCCCCTGATTGCTTTCCATTTCCTATCATCTCGATGCGGAAGGTAATAAGGGAGATCGTTTGTTTTTGCCGTTAAATGATCAGGTAAGAACGAGCTGTTTCCAAGCCCACTGGAGAAAAGAAAAAGTATTGGATTGGTCGAATATCAACTAAATCCAGGGATTCCACTTGCTCCTTGAATTACGGCTATGGCATTGTCACCAATCTCATCAATAGATTCCGATTCCTTCTTTGGCGAATTCCTTCTTTCGAATAATCTTTCTGAAAAATAGTGCTTGTCTTGAGCTGCGAAGAAAAAGTAAATGCAAACAAGAAAAATGATTAATGGGTAAAGCTTTTTCCAATAGGCGATTTAATTGCAAGAAGATAATTAAGATTCTTGAATTAAGTCCCACGATTTTGGCTTTGTGAAGCTGGATTTTATAAGGGTTTTAGGAAGAATTAATTGTCTATTTTATGGCCAAAGAAAGACTAAGCCAAGGTCCAGAATTCAAAGAACGGAATTTCTCGGGAGGCATTCATCAACAAGTGGACCAATTGAAACCCAATTAACTAGGGTGGTCATAACCCAAATCCCGAATAGGCCCCCCTACCCTAAAAGGAATACCTAAAATTGCCTAATTTTACCGCCGTCTCGAAACCGTCGGGGATATCAGACTAAAGTAAAAACCCCCGTCCCTAGTGGCCTTAAAAAAAATATACAATCCTTTTTCAGGGCGAGCTTGATCTAATCCTATTTCAGGTACTCTAGGCCAATAGATTGTAAAAACTGGCAGAAATATTTAATAAAATAGGCACGGTAAGTGCAAGTTTTGAAATGGATTGTTCGATGGGTCGTGGGAAAGTCCCCATGGCAACTGGGACAAGTCGGCTTGACACTACCACATAGCTAGCGTTTTCGTTAGAATTCAAAAAAGGTCTTTCATTAACGATTAGATCGCCAATTGGGCTTCTTTAGCTAAATAGTCCTTGATAAGGGGGAAGGAGTTTTACTAGTAACTATTTCTCGTTTCAAATCTACGCTGCAGCTCTTTCTAGAGCGAGTAGGAGTAATACGCTTAGAATCAACCAATGGTATAATGGTGATATGACATTCTATGGATTGCCATTCTTCTTATAATTTGTGATTGTTTTTCGAATTCGGCCTCCATTTATCAGCTTTTTAACGAATCCTGTCTTTTACTATTTCGGAGGTAATTTGAAACCCTGAAAGAAATTGCTGGCTTCTTCCCAATGGCGTAATCTGGATGCATATCCAGTCAATTGACTGAAATCCATCATTTTACCCATAAGATTGTTCTGCTGCAATCTGTCAATGACTAGCGTCTGAATAGCTAATTGACAATTCTTTCCATGAAATCAACGTCATTATTAGCACAAGAATATACTTTTGAAGGCGCTTTTCAAGATCTTACAGATCTTTTGTCTACTAAGTTGTAATTTGGATTAGAAAATATCCCAACTCATTAAGGGAATTTTTTGACAAAAATTTTTAAACCCATTTTACTTCTCATAATATTAAATTTGTTGAGCACAATTTAATTGACTCATTTTGCGCAATTATAGCTTTTTTAACTCCCAAAAGGACTATTTTGGTTATGAGGAATTAGGAAAACCTTAAAAATCTTTTGGTCCCATCTTAATAATGCCAGAAAATTGGCCACAGGGGACGAAATTTCATCAATTCAAAACTCTTACCTACTGTAAGTCCAAAAAACAATCAAACTAACTTTTCCAACCATCGCTTCAAAAACATGCTCAATGCCAGTTAAGTTATAAAAACCAGGATATGGACCGCCAAATCCAGATTATTCTTCACTTGAAGGTCCACTCTAGATGGATCGCTAATTAAGCATCCTAAGCTTTGGTCAATCTTCCCTCCACTTGTCTCTCATTCCGAGCTTCAAAAGTTTTTTCATAGTAATTCTTAGCCGGAAGAGAGAATCTTTAAAAGAAAGATTGTCTTTAAATGGTAATTCATTCCCAAAATATTTCGTCACAATCATAAATTTTTTTTATAAATTCATATACTTTTTAAAAAATTGATTTTGAACCATTTTTACCCATTAATTTTTGAAAAATTCTAAGTTTTTACTACTCCTCCTTCTTTCCTCCTAATTTCATGCAAAAACGATAATAACGGCAGTGAATTGACTGGTGAGAAGTCCTTATACAGAAGACGCCCTTTAAATTCATTAGGTTGTAGATTCTGCCTCAACTTATTTCTGGTTCGGTATGTGTTTTTTTTTTAAGATGAAGAAAAAATTTCCCTCGTCCATCACGGAAACATTCAAACTACCAAAACATGAAAATCGATCAGGGTGGTAGTATCAAAAAATACAATCCATTCCTTGATTTTTTTTGAAAAACAAGGTCAAGTTTACATGGGTCAGCAAAAGCCCAGATGTTTTTGTGGAAAGTTTTTCTGCTATTCAAATTGAAGATTGACCAGAGCCGAAGCCGAAGCAATCTTAAGCAGTAAATGAGGTAAGAAAGCGGAACAGCCAGAACTTCACTTTCCAAAAATATCCGGGCAAGAATGCAAGGCGAAGGACCCAGTCGAGCATAATGTTAGAGCCCGAATGCAAGAGTGGCAATAATGATTCCTCAACTCATACCAGCATAATACTCAACTTTTGTCAACCCTAATTCTGTGGAGACTGAAAGCACCCAGTAAAATTTGGATGGGGATTCAGAGAATTTTCAAATCATCAGGATTTTGAACGTGATAAATGATCCAAATTTGGTGCCAAATTCATTTCCGTATCCCAATTTGATCCAAATCCATTATTGGATTTGATAGGACATGGAACCACTGGCCCGGTAAATCGCCGCAGGGAGAGCTCACAATGAGTCTAATCAAATATGCTGGGAATGAATGGTGTCTCGCCAGGCGCCCAGTTAATCCCTCATTAAAGGACTGATTGGAATGGAGAAGGGAAATGGACAAGGTATCTTTGAAAGCCATGCGTCAATATCCTCAAAAAGGCTTTCATCAGGGGATATCGTTTAATCTAAGTATCGGATCCTTAATTTACCTTGAGTTTGGCAAATAAACCGCCAATGCAGACCCCGAAATCAAATTAAAAAATATAGAGGATCTAAAACAATACGGCAATCTGCAAATAAAGGAGTATAATGTGGTTATGGCAAGTTGGGAATGTTCCATGACGATTTCTGAATGTTTTTTCCCGCTGTTTTTGATTATAATGATCACGTTATTAACTGTTTGCAATCAATGGGCCATCAGCCTTATGATTTTATGTCAGGGTACTTATTCAGTCCCGTGTACTCTGATTTTCCACATTCGGGAGTCTTCCATGATTTTGTTGCCCCTGGAAGAAATGATGTTTTTCTACATTTTCCGAAGATAGCTACGCAGTGGCTAACAGGGACTTCCATGGCTCAAGCCGCTAGTTTTCTGGGATTATTCATGTGAAATGGAGGCCTACCAAACGGCTCACAGACGATGAAACTGGTCTCCTCAAATACCATTATCCGATAGCAAAAGTAAATTAACGAGGGTTGCTAGATGTTTTATTTATTGTTGGCGTTGAGGGGCGGAAGCGGTAGTCAATAACCGCTTCCTCTTCCTCAATTTTTTCTTTTACCTGTTCGATAATATCAAATTAAGTAGGGTTCTTTTTAGGATAAGAAAATTGGATTGAAATTCTACAAAAAAACAAATGCTCGCCATCCTAGTTCAATAAAGCTTCCTTGAAAGGTATTCTAAGCTTCGCGATCTTGTGTTTCACTACATGCTGCTGCTAGATCAAGTTTTAATATTATAATCTTCTTGTCCCTTCAAGACCTCTTTCTCTCTGATTTTATAGCATGTGTCCAGAAAGACTATCTGCGATTTCTTTTTGAACGCAGATTTGAGGAGTAAAAATGAAGTAGTTTATGGGTACTTATAGAAAAATAATCAGATTCAAACCATCAAGAAGCTAAGATTGATTTTTTCGTAATATTCCTGTGCGCATCATCTGTCTTCTGAAAAAGAAACTGATTAAACGCGCCGCCGATTAAAATTGCCAAACAGCTATGTTTTGGAAAGCAAGTCTTCGCTTCTTTGATTTTTATGTTGAATCAGATAAAGTGTAGCCATCACTGTAGGTATTTTTGGACTAATGCCAATCTCCAGAGCTTTAGTAACCAAGCTAGTGCCTCTTCGGTCCTGATGTCATGAGGATTTTGTAAATCCAACCTAAAGTTTCATATGGAATTGGGTTATTGGGATTTAAAGAAGCAGAATTTTTTCCTGTCCTTCGATGCAGCTGCAAAGCATAACTTGGGCAGAAAATTGAATGGTCGCCAGTTTCCATAGCCTGACTGTAAGTTTGCTTGAGCGAAAGTGCTGTTTCAACAAAGGATCTCGGCATTGTCAAGCTGGCCTTTGTTGTAATACGGTTTCCTCGAGATTTATACAACTCGGCTTATTGGGGTCCAATTTGCAACCCAGCGGCACGATCCGCAAACTGCTTATCATACCAAGTTAGAGGACTTCCCATTGCAGGAAGCTGAGCGTAGACATCAGATAGCGCCAGCGTATGCAGCAGTAAAATTAGGATCAATGTCAAAATTGCTTTTTTGAAATATTCCCTGGCAGAAGTAATAAATGTTCAAGGATCATAATAAGAGTATTCCTCTTTTTGCTTTGATAAAACCAATCAAAAATGCTTTGGGAACTAGAAGTGATTCCAAACCTTAAAACCCCCCAAAAAAAATTTCTTCTTCTTCTTCCTTTGCAAAAGAGAAATACCCAAAACCTTGAAATTTCTTTTTGGCTATCGCACTTTGGAGATTTTCAGTACATCTGCTCCATTTCGAATAAAAGATTCAGTTCCAGAATATTTTTATTTTTCTCAATATCTATCAACTGGACATCAAACTCTGGTTTATCTTCCAGATATTGAATGCGATTCCTTCAAAATCGTGCTGAACTTTGAGAACCCGAGCCAAGGAGTCCAAGTCAATTTCCTGATTGGAATGTACTTGACCGCATATATGGAAATTATTTAATATCGTTGATGTTCGGATAGCTGGTTGATGACTTCTGAAGTGAATTCCTTTGGAATAAAGGTCTTGACTGCTTTTGTTTTGGTATCTATATTTTCAAAAGGCAAAACATGCAACTTGACCGGTCTTTTCCCAAGTGAAATCATTCCAAACTAAAGGAATAGAATCAAAAATATGGAATGGAAATGGCAAGCTGCCATGGAAACCCAAACTTCAAGGTTGCCCGTTCTTGCGTCTTACATTTTTGAGCATTTCTGCTTCTTTTGGAAGTAGCTAAAGGAGCATTCGTGAGGGCATAGAGTTCTAGTTCTTTCTTTACATTTTTTAGCCTAAAAGGGCCAAGTTTTTACATGGTAAATAACAGCGTTGGCAAGGCACCTTGTTCAATACTTCAGTAGAAAAAATCACCACTGGAAGGCACTCCGATTACTCTGAATCCTTGAAGCAATATTGACCGCATCTCCCAAAAACTCTCCATGGTCAAATATCACTTCACCACCATGCAATTCCTATTCTTTAAATTTTAAGATGCGCTAGAAGTTCTTCCATAATTTTTGGATTTCCAGACTAGCGGCTAAAGCTTCCTCGTACTTTTCAAAAAACTGGCCCAAAGATCCCATT
>Ga0163217_1097652_pt1 | contig 21109 bp, 12 predicted proteins | sample SynspAceP_FD_185933 | JGI IMG/M metagenome (GOLD analysis project Ga0163217, IMG submission 185933) | Saline lake microbial communities from Ace Lake in Antarctica - Synechococcus sp. Ace-P (PacBio error correction) | ecosystem: Environmental > Aquatic > Non-marine Saline and Alkaline > Saline ...
AAAGGGAGAGGGTCAAATCGGCACTGAAAAACGCAGCGCGTTTGTTTGGCTAGAAAATCCATTATCCAGCGTCCTCGCTGTTTTTATTGGTCTAAGGTGAACTTCGAAAAATTTCTTTTTTAACGTTCCCTTATAATCTGAAGATCAACATAATAATCTGTCCCCCCTGTCAAAAATCGTCCTGCTCTCATAATGCCCTTGTCCAATTACATCGGTCACGTTGGTGGCCAAGCCAATACAATAACGTTTGTGTTGGTAAACCAAAACCAAAATCCATTTTCTGTCAATAATTGGTTCAAGGTGTTCTCCCCCTTTCATCAATTGGGGCCTGTGAAAGTTTATTTTTCCTCTGGCCCCTTTCCCAATAGCTAATCGATCTCATCAATAAAAAATATATGGCAAAGGTGATTGTTTCCCTTGGGCTTGTTTTTTAAATAGGTTCTCTTACCCTAGAGGCCTCTACTCCTACGAACATCTTCTACAAATCTGATCGCAGAAAAGGAGAAAAGGAAAGGAACTTTGGGCCCTCTCCCTGCAACTGCTTTGGGGCCAATAAGGTTTTACCAGTTTCCCGGAGTCCCTACTAACAGGGCTTCCTTTAGGGATTTTCCCTCCTAAAGAAGGGTATATTTATCCGGATTTCTTTCTTAAGAAATCTACTATTTTCTTCTACTTCCCTCCTTGGCACCTTCTAGTCCGGCATAACACCTAAATGGAGGTTTCTTTGTATCTGTTTTTTTCGTCAAATAGTTTTGGGCTTTTGATTGTGCCAATATGAAATATTTGACCTCCAGCACCACCTCCTGCCCACCTCCGGACATACACGCATTAAGTAAATCCAGATACCTATGATCAAACACAAAGGGCAATAGGGTTTAACAGAAGTTCGGTGAGCACATTGGATTCCTGATCGTATGTTTTTAGCTCGGTGTCTAGACTGTTTCCTTTTTGATATCATTGGATGCTCGTTTTCAAAATTCTGCATGATGCCCCATAGTTAACTAATGTACTTTGTGGTGCAGCAGTAGCCGTAATGAAAAAAGGTTGGTCGAAACATCCTTTGTGAACCTCGTTAATTTAAAGCTCTTCTGTAAAGGAAGATTTTTGGCTTGTCTAGTATTGGGTGATAAACCAATATTTTTTTCTAATATCCCCATTTTCCTAAAGGTATTCTTGTAAACTCGGATGTACTTGCTTTTTTTGGTGTTTGCAAAGTTTTCCGCTGCGAAAAATTTGAGAAACCAATCTAACAATATTGCGCTATTAAGCCATATATCCACCAAGTATTGAATTGTGGGGTTTTTGACCTGTATTATTTTCTTTGCCAATTATTTTTTTTACTGATTGAAGCTACTTTCAACTGCCTGTTACTTTGGCATCTCCCCAAAGTCCTTCTATATGCATAATATTCCTCTCAACTTGTTTTTGAAAATACATGTACCCACTACGTTACGTAGCAATTAAAAACCTATTCAGCATTATCCGAACCTTCTACATGCCAAGGTTTGTCTTGAATTGCTTTACTAACGGTTTTTTTGATGGAGCCTACTAATGGCGGTTTACATGTGTGTTGGAAGTACCATTACATAATAATAAGTGTCACAACAGTATTCCCCTAATATCTCTTAGATCAAGTAAATTTATATCATGTCCTTTAACCTCTCTATCTCCTAAAAATTAAAGGCAATTAAACTGCATCTGCGCTACTTTCCCTTTTCTGCATTCAAAAGTTTTAAATTTTTACAAAGTTATTAAAATTTTTTTTGTTTTTTTTAAACTAATGTTTTTTAACAATACATTATATAATAATCCATAAGATTGTATATGCAATTAATCAAAACTTAGTGCCCACGGAACCCACAAATGCCCTATTTAAAGGATTTGATGTTCACAAGAATTCCCGGGGGATTTTAACGGTTTGTAAATGGCCCATTCCCATTGAAGGGTCGTGGGCAAATGGGGACAACTTGGCTTCCGAGCCCGGTAAAAACCTGACATGTAGCGTATTGTTAATGTTCGGGACAATTAAAGTTACGGATCAATTTCTTCTTAATATTTTTTGTTTCTTCTGCAATTTAAACGAAACACTTTCCCCAACTACAAGTACCTGATTTGAAGAATTTAAATGGCCTAACGGACATTAATTGTCAGGACATTCTAAAAATTGTGGAATTCTTATCGAAATATGGTCCCGGACAACATATTCCATGGCCTCAAATTATTGGAAGTTGGTTTAAATGTTTAATCAAATTTAACGTTTAATAACCTGCCGAATGTATCCTCATTAAAGCCTTATTATTGGGAAGAACATTAAATTTGAAAAGAGCTACTCCTTAAAATTGTGAAATTTAAAAGGCTTTCTGAAACAGGTGGGGAAAGAGGATCGTGAGGGCCTATTTGATTAGGTATGAGACCAAAAGGGGGGCTTTTTTAGAAAAAGACAAGCCTCCACTTTCAGCAATCAAGATAATGAAAATGTTTATGGGCTTTATAAAAGGGGTTCTAGTGGAGGAAAACGGCTGCCAAATCTAATGGAGGATAATATCCTAAAAGAATTCAATTTAAAGGAGGTGAAACTTTTGTATTAAATCCAAAATAGGGATAAATCTTATAAATTGGAAAAGATTATCGGACAGTGTTCCCAATGAAATTGTTGATAGGCGATTTTATCATCATGGCCAATCATGGCATTGAATCTCCTTGCCTAAAACTTAACGTCAGCTCATTTCAGTATCCATTTTACTTTCAGTAATATCTGCTGTTAAGGTAAAAGGGACAATTTTTCACTGGCAGCTCCCAAAACTTAATTGGGAAATGCGGAGTTTGCTGTGTTTTTTTTGCAGTACAAATTTCCGCATTCCCGGTAAGTGCAAATAAAAGCGGTTTTCATTGATGTACCCTCAAAACTTACTATATTTTTAAGACATTAAGGTCTCAAAATTTCAACGTCGTTAAGAAAATCAAAGAAAACTTCCTTACTACTTTATTTACTTTTTTCTTGGGTTTTCTTAAATACATAATTTATGATTGCCAGTTAGAGGGTTGCTTTCACTCTAGTAAGGTTTTAAATTTGATTCCATCTTTTATAATAGTTGTTTCTGAAAGGCCTGTTTGGATTAAGAAAATTCCCGTAATCGCTCAATGTATGGAAGGTCTAGACGCGATGTTTTTTAAAATTTTCAATTGGCTACGTTCCATAATCCAAAGTAAGAAATGGCCAGCATTCCTTCTTACAATGTGCGCCAATTATTTTTAAGGCTTCAAAACGGCATTTCAAAAGCTACTTTTTACAGTGCTGACAATCTTCAATGACAACCACGGCTTTGATTTGCCTACAGTTTACCTTCTATTTGTTTCCGCCCGTTGCGATTTGGCTTCCGGCCGAACATAAATATAAGGAAGCCCTAAATAATTCGGCAACCAAGCATTTCCTTATGCCGATAGCTCCCGTAGCTACATCCCGCTATCAAGATCTGCCTTGCCGTATAGGCTTTCCTACTTGCTTTCCCATTTGTTCCGAACCATAATTTCTAATGCTGGTATGAGAAGGATTAATCCTAATTATCGCAATAAATTGGAGATTTTCCAACCTTGAAAGCCCATGTAAATGGATTTTTCAGGTTTCAAACTTAATTGCATTAATTTGTAGGGCAGATAAGCTCTGCAGTTTTTTGGCAGTGGTCTTTGTCTAAAAACCATGACGCAAAATGTATAAAGTTTTTGTTAATGAGTCACCTCTGATATTTGACAAATAAATTATCGATACGGCACAATAATAAATATTTCTGTTGAGCGGGTCTGCTATTAACGAAGCAAATCGACTCTTTGGCCAATAAAAAACTTAGTGAAGCTTTTAATTTATCCATCCTAACCATTGAAGAGATCTTAAAGAAATTTTTTCGAAGAAAATACCATTGGTGGTAGCCAGCAGTGCGAGTTGGTAACCAAAAAAGCAGGGAAGGTTCTTTTTATTTACCGTACAAATAAAATGGGATCCTGCCCTAACAGGAAAATTGGATAAGGTGAGACGATAGAAGAATGTGCATTTGCGCGAAGTTGAGGAAAGAAACCGGGGTAAAGGGCTTGAAATTGAAAATTTTCTAAAGGAAACCTATCAATCGTCTTAAGAAAAGGAACGGAGGGTTATAAATTAAAAGAAGTGAATTGGGTTTGCCATGAAACAATATTTTTAAAAGGGGATTTGTTAGGCGAGGCCAAGTGAAGGGAATAGAAAAAGAAATGGAAAGGCCCGGAAAAATTAAAAAGCCTTGGAAAATTCCTATGCAATACATCAAAATCTCTGTTTGAAGATTAATTGAGTAATCCTTCAAGATTCGATAAATAGGATATTGCATATGTTCCGTTTCGTAGTATTTAGACTGTTTTTGTATATCCAGTTCCAATTGGGCGTAACCAGTCACCTGAAAAAGATACCTGTTCCATTTCCTTTTCATTCCAAATTGGGTTTTTGATTTCTTTAATTTCTCATGTAGGATTTCCAAGGCAAGATCTTCGAAGACATATGGCGAGAAGCTTTCCTTTTGCTGTATATGGCAATCGAAAAAAATTCCAATTAAAGAACGAATCGTTGCTTCAGTTCCATGGTTCTCCACAAATAGCGCAATACCCTTTTGGATTGGTAGGGACTAGAAAATATCGCCAGAAGTGAAATTGACTTTTTGTTACCTACGCAGAACTTTGGTGTTGTAATGCGGGTAATGCCCCTCAATAGGATTTTTTGAAAAGTGCTAAACTACTATTTTTAAAAAGACTGCTACAACTAGAGAAGGTATCTTCTTAAAGGTCTTATAACTTTATTTGGTTTGCGGTCAACTAATAATCTATTATTTATCAAAACCCCTTTCCCTTATTACATATGCTTTATGGATGTGTCTACCTCATGGACGGGTTTTTATAAATAATTTGATATTCACTTCTTTTTCAAAAAGGTCTGTTTTCTTATCATATTTTAGCCGTGAAAACGCCGTGTATTTCACTTATAATACTCGCGGCCTTCCGTAACCCTTGAATTGTAAAAATTGGTACTTTTGTGGTGTCAATAGCCCATTGCAGCGGTAATTTTGTCTTTCCTAGATATCGCCTCAAAAGCATTCTCCCTTAAATCCCTTAAATTTTTTTTTTATAAATCCTTTTCGGAATATGGTCCAAAAATTTTTCGTCAATTAACTGTATACACCTTCCCTCTTTTGTTTATAGGGTTTTAGCAATATGTGTTTCAAACGCATTAAGCACCAAGGTATTCCACAAGTGGGAGGTATAGCCAGTAGAATACCCTAGGATACGTCTTAATAAAACTGGTAAAATCCTTTTTCGGGGACCTGGTTAAATACAATTTACATAGGGCGATATGTTCCCAGTCCGCTTGGGTCAAATGAACTTTTCCTAGGCGGGCAATCAATTTCTTTAATGAAGGTAGTTTCCTATTCTCCGCCCAGTTTTATTTGTTGTGTGAAATAAGTGGGTTAAGCGTGTATTGGTAGTCCGCACCAATTGCCTAACGTGGTTATCTATAAAAGATATCCGGTTTTATTAAATGAAAAATTTGGCAAACGGTTTTTGGGCAATTTTTGGAGTCGCGATGTTTTATAAATCCCCGATTAAGATCCATAATTTTTTGCGTTGCCCCTAAAACCATAAGCTTCAGGTCCATTTTGGTTTAACCCTAGAAGTAGAGTTTCCTGTTTTAAGGCCCCAACCAACATTGTAGAATAGGTAATGGTAACTACTAACTGTGTTTTTTCGGAGGATCAATATTGGTTTCATTTGCCAAGTCCCTAAATAAAAGCATGGTGCAATCTATACCATCGCTTTCTCCGGGATGGATACCATTATTATAATAGGAATACTCCTTTTTTCTACTTATTTTTTTGAAAAATTAAAGTCGGCATCGGGATTGTAGGTGACGCAATATTGCAATGGATAGCCCGCTATGCCGGTATTACTTATATCTGAATATTTATTTCGGGAAATTTCTTTGGCAAGTTGAGTAGAAGTCAATGATGGGTAGATAAGGGCTTGTTTCTTCTCCATTACTAACGCTCAAAAACAGTTTTTAATGTTTTTCTATTTTCTTTCTTTTTGGTCTCTGCAAGAAATAAAGACAAAGCAAATACCAAATAGCTTAAAGAAGTTCAATGCTACATTGGAAATTTGTTTAAAACTCAAAAAAAAAGGGGACTTTAGAGAATATTCGAAAACGATATTGGGTTTGGATTAATACTGTTGAAATAAGTCAAAATGATTTTCAAAAAACTCAAAAGTTAAGCTAAATAACTGGTTATTAAACGGAAATGGTCAGTGGTAAATTTCTTCGATTTCCGATCTCGAATGAGGTATTGCATATTAAATATGATATCTGTGTGTGTCAATGAACCTTGAAATTTTCAGCCTTGTCCTTGGTCATATTGATCAATAGAGGAGGTTACAAATATTAATGTTGATGCTTTTGGTTGAGGCAATTTATTAAAATTTCTTCCAAAAACTCCCATCCATCCATATGGGCATTTAATGTCTAGAAAAATTAAATCGGGAAGCCTCCGGATTTTTTTTTAAATCATCATTTTCTTTTCGTTCAAGAGCCATTTGTCATTTTTTAAACTCAAAAAATGGGTATCACAAGTGCAACGGAATTCAATATTTTTTTAATACCGTAAACTGTTATCGGGTCGTCATCCGACAATGAAATATGTGGAATTAATTTTTTTTCATTAAAGTAATTATGTTAAATGTGCCTTCCAATTCCAACCTGACTTGTAGCACTTATTTTACTTGCATGGGCTTCTATTGATTTTTAGCAATGTAATAATGTCCCAAGTCCTTTGCATCGGGCATTGCCTGTGGAAAGGTTTTTGTACATTCCCGAATATACTGGATCCATATTTTTTTAAGTCAACCCCATTCCGTTATCTTCAAAATTACTTAGACCGGTATAATTCTGCACATAATTTCAGGCTTAGTTTTATAATAGGAGGAGTGTCCGGCTTCTTATATTTTATCGCATTGGGAAATTAATATTTGTCAAATGTTTTGCGCAAGTAAACCGGAACAACATTAGCTTAACTCATCGGGATATTTTCGCTGAATGAAAAACCGTTGCTCTGTTTTTATCTAGCTTCCGGTTTAAGGTTCATTAGACAGCGTTGACGTTTTTTATTAACGTTTACCTCTTTCTTGATTATTTAGACTCCGTATTAATGGGCCACATATCGTTTAAGTTATGAAGTGTGTCCCATTAGATTTTTAGAGAATCCGTTAGCATGTCCCATAATTCTTGAATTTTCCCTTCAATCTTTTTTCCCCCCTTTCCGTTTTGGCCAGGAAGTCCAATAGCACAATTGCAAAAATTTGCTCAAGAATGAGACCTTAAATATGGGAAACAATATGGCAAAATTAATTAGTTTTTTATTTTGGGATGAAGTACCGGAAATTAAGTTTTAAGTTCTTCTCCCTTTTCTTTTTGTTTCTGGAAATATCCATACTTATTCCTACCGAGCCTGTTAAACCTCTCCATTATCTCCTTCAAAGGATCTTGGAAAGAAAGAAAGGTAAACAGCTGTTCCGTCTGGGGCTGTACGAAGTAAGTTCTTTGTTCAACCATTGCATTCTGGGAATCATCACTTCTATATCTTCATCCCTGGAATTTTTGTGCTTGTCGCTTTGTCGTATATGGTCAAAATCAATTCCTTGCCTATATATATCGTCTCCGTTCTAAAGCCTAGAAAATTGTAATTCCCATATTTGTGGCCAATAATTTTCTGGATTGGGGTAATCCTTATGAAAATCGTAAATGGCAAGGTTAATTGATAAAGAAAGTTTTGAGCAGGTTGCTCATTGTCTTTGTTTTGTTCCCTTTTGGAAACATAATCCGTTATATCCTGAACTATTCCTATAAGACCCCACGTATTCGGCCCGCTCTGTAATAATGGCCTTACCGGAAACAACTACCCATTTTTTGCATTTCCCTTTGCGGTAACTATTCTGCAAATTTTTCGTTCCAAGAGGTTTTTTTCTCCATAGCCGAAAAAATGGCCATGGAAATAGTAATAATTTCTACTATAGCCATTTTTATAAAAATTCAACGGAGCTTTATCTATGTCTATTTTATAAAGAATCTTCATCGACCTCGAAAATACGCCTGATCATCCACGAAAATAAACTTATCTTTGTTGTTTATGAATAGTCCCAGCTGCTATTTTTCCATGAATATCCTGTTTCTTTTTGCAGAAATTCGAGTTCTTCAATTTTTTAATTCGCCTTTTAAACCCGCCTCTGTCACTTCGTTTGAATAAGGCACCAATTATGTTTTCCCTGTTTCATGTACCAGGGAATATTGTCCACGAAACCATTTATCTTTAGAAGTCGTCATCTAAATAAAATCTTGTTTTGCGGTTTCGGAAAATTTCCCTTCGAAGCAAGCCCAAAAAGTCTCCGTCCATTTATTGCATGACATTATTAAACAATTCATATTATGGATTACCATATAATCCGTTCCCTTAAAATGAAAATCTTCGGCCCACTGGTCAGAAGCTAAACGAACCTTGAACTCCCTATTGATAAAAGCAGTTGCTTAGGCAACTGTTTTAATCAAGGAATTGGTTTGTACAGTGGGGTCTTCATAATCAATCTGTCGCATTTTCCCTACAATAGTAATCTGATTCAGCGAACCTGCGATAGATTGGTTGTGAATTGGAAACAAAATTAGTGGTGTAACGCTAGTATGAAGTATTTTAATATCAAATTAGTTCATTTTACGACCCTTCCACACCGTGAAACTGTAAGTCCATAGTCCAGTGGAATTGTTGATCAAGGCAATAAGTGCAAATGTTTACATTGAGATTTAAAATAAGGCGAAAACTGTCCTATTTGTCAACCTGGAAATCTGGTACTAACCTGTGGTAGTCCGCCACCACTTTCTATAACATCCCTTAACTATCGAGGAAACTAAATGCTAAGATTTGCCGAGGAGGTAAGCTAGAAAACTGTTTCTATTTCAAAGAAAGTTTGCGATTGGTGTGTGCTATAGCCTTTTCAAATTCAAAAATCCCCTGGATTTCTAAGAACCTATTAGGATATATTCCGCATAACTTTTTTTACAAAGGTCCACGGGTAAAGTACCCCTGGTAGGTAAGAGACACTATTTGTGGTTCAATCCTTAAGGCTTCGGAAATAAATTTTTTACGTTCCTCAGGGAAACATGTATTGTTTATTCTGTATTTTACGCCTAAGGCAATGATGAGCTCAATCAAAAATGTGAATTCCTCTTTTATTATATCGTAAATGTCCAAGGGTCAGCGGGTCAAATGAACCCGGAAAGATGGCGCGTCTTTCATTTTTTAAACTATTATCGGTTAACATTTCCCAATGTTGTAAATGGGCTAGGAAGTAGTTAGTTTATTATAAATACCCCCCAGTATTCCTTTGGTAAGGGTACCGGATTTTTAAATTACTTAAATTTACCCAATGCTTCCCAAATGGCACTTTCAAAAGAGTTCCTGAAAGGGAAATACCTGCTATTTTTGCCTTGCTGGGGTAAAAATACTTTCTGTGGTAAGTCCCGGCCGTTGTATTCATTTCCAACACTAAAGGTTATCATCCACAAATATGAAATTCCACTTCTTGAAAAACCATTTCATTTTAAGTACTTCATTAAGGCCTTTTTGCCATTTTTTGGTAACTTTTCCTCTGAGGTTTACTTACCTTGCAAGGTGTAAATTTTCCTGTGACTTTCCTTCATAATTTAAGCTTCGTAAATCAAAAAAACATTCTCCGAAGTACTTATTTCAGTTAGGTAGTAACTTTGTCTTCCTTGAATTTGATCACTCCTAACGGGAGACTTCGTTCCATTTAAAAAAAGATTCTAATAAGTATTTCCATTGTCCCTCAAGAAACGATTATCAATGGCCTTTAGCAATCTCTTCTTATAGACTTTGGGAAATACCAAAACTACTACCAGCCTTATGGCCTTTACAAAACAAAGGCAAGCCAACTTTTTCTATAATTGCATCCTCGTTAACAGGGTCCGCCTAAATTCATATAATAGAAAGGTGCGGATTTAAATAACGCGTATGGCTTTAAAAACGCTTAGAAGTCCCCTCGCTTGGTTGAAGGTCAAAGCTGCTTGGTAAATAATCGCAGGCAGTTGTGTGGAATTTCGATTAATTTGGAAATAGGCCTGCCATTAAACATCTTCTCCAGGTGTCCCATGTATAGCGTTAAATATACAGTCAAATTTTTAAAGGTTCGTTTCGAGGGTTACCGTAAAATCATGCCTTTAAACATGTATTCTTTATGGTCGGTGGGCTTATAGATCCTTTGTCTTAAAAAATGTGGCTTTTTGGAAAAGCATTAATATTTTTCCTTTGTCCAATAATCATAAACTACCCTCCGCTTATTAAGAAGATTTATACTCGCTGGGAGTGCCCACCCATTTATAATTGCAATATTTTTTTCATGCCTTAATCTAATTTTAATAATCCAATTTTTCGATGGTCAAAGAGATTATTGGTAAATTAGCAAGTTGAAAAGAATAGCCTCAAAGTATAAGGCTTGGTTCTTAAGGTAATCTGCCCAATTAAAAATCATAAATCAATATCAATTCATTCAAAGTAAAAGGAAAAAGCGTCCGGTTTTCTATCTTGCGACACAAGAAAATATACTATCGCGAAAATTTTTTTAATTTTTTAGGAGTAATCTTTCTGATTCAGCTAGTGTTAGCATGGGTGGTCTCTCAATATTATTGTATTTGGTGGCAATGGAAGTGGGCTTCAAAAGCACTACCAATCACGGGAAGTTTGTTGAGGTCCTGATTTATCCAAATTATCGAGTTTCGGGAGATGAGATCGAAGATAGATCAAATCCCAATTGGCGATATGAGGTCCTGGATTCGGGCCAAATTAACAATCCGTCCCCTATCCAAGGTTTCTAATCATTAGATCAGACGCAAAACGGTGCAGCAGTAGGTTAAGGAGAACAGAAACATAATATTACTTGTAAATCGCAATTGATATAAAAAAGTTACCATCCCCAATATTATCCAGGTCCACCCAGAGGAAACGCCAAGTCTATGCTCAAAGCTGTTGATTGGAAAGTGAACGTGTTACCTATGTGGAAGAATGGAAAGGATATGGTATACAATATTAAATATAAAGGAAAATATATTGTCCCTGGAGACAAACTGCCCTAAAACCTTCGAAATCAGTGGTTTGTGCAAGGGTAATGATTACGCAAGAGCAGAATTAAGGCCGAGTCCGAATAAGTATGGAAGCACCGGAGGAGTTGAATTAATGAGGAGGAACTTTTGAGCATCATAGCTTTATAGCTTCCAAAGGGCAAGACCCTTTAAGAATAGATAAGTTTTTTTAATGAACTTCATTGAAAAGCGCTACACGTATAAAAATCAAACAGTCGGCCAAGAAGATGGCAATGTCTGGTAAATGGATTGGTGGTTAAGGCAAACTACAAGGTTAAGGCTGGTGTCACATACGGGTTATGTTTTGCGCATCTCCACATGAAAATTTATTGATACCGAAACATACCCTTAAAGATATTGTTTATGAGGATAATGGTTCTTTTGGTGGGAAATAAACCAAGGCCGGGAATGGTCGTGCAATCCTGGACCATGGAACCTATTCAAGGGAACCTTGATCAATGCTTTGATCTATCACTTTGAGAATTTACCAAAAGAATCAGTGATGAACGCCCTGGCCCTAGTGCATAAATAGATAAAGATACTTCAAGGTCTATTGGTAGTGGCCAAAACGAAGCTGCTATGAACCCATCTGGCGAAGCAGTTTTTTGATAAATCCAGTGAACGTGAAGTATCTAGCCCTAGTCTGGGGGAATTGTGGAGGAGGATAATGGTACCATAGAGGGCCCATATAGGTAGGAATCCTAAAAACAGATTGCAAATGCATGTTTTTTCCTGAAAGGTGATCAAGGTTAGGAGGCGATTACCCCACTTCAAGGTCTTGGAAAGCGATATGGATATGAACCCTGCTGCCTGTTACCTTGGAAACCGGTGAACACATCAATTAGGGTGCATTTAATGAACATATTGGTCATACACTATTTAATGATGAGCGCTTATGGAGGTGACAAAGAATATTAAAGGACCACTTTACAAATACATAACAATTTGTAGATAACGCCTTTAAAATTTACCTACAGGCGCTTCATGCTAAACCTTGGAATTTGTTCACCCTTTTACCGGAAAGTTTATGAGATTCGATTCTGAAATCCAGAGGACATGGCCAACCTGCATTGAAAAATGGAGACATAGCCAAACATAGTCCCGGCAGAATAGGTTCAATTATACCAATATTGAAAACAAGATAATTAAAAGGGTTAGGTAATTCAATATTCAGCTATTTATTTTTGAACACCTGATCGTTAATGTTATCCAAGCATGAAAAATAGTAAATATCACCCGCAAAATCTCTGATTTGAAAGAATTGCGCACTAGTGAGTTTTTTCGCAGCCAATTTCCTCAAGGGAGGCAGACAATTGAATAAGGTTTGGCCAAAAAAAAAAACCCCCAAAAGCTTGTCAAAAATAATGGGGATTTCGGCCAATCTGGCAAGAATTAAATTGGGAAAGGAACCAGCAGTTTTCAGTGCCTTTACTGAGGAATGCCAGACCTGCAATAATGCCGTTTAACGTGATGTTTATAAAGGACTTGATTGCTATACCATTGCCGACTAAAAAAACTACAGAGCCTTCAAATAATCTTAGAATACTATCAGGTTTGTATGTGTTTTAAACCCTTTAGATCTTTATGCAGCCCATCGTTGAAATGGGGACCCAATTAAAACTAAGGCCGCAAAAAGAAATTTATACGAATATGGGAAAAAACCGATACAGATTATAATTCAGAATAGAGATAATGAGTTTTTCTGAATCTGGCGAGTAAGAATACTTTAAGTTCCGTGGATGAAAAACTCTAAAAAGTGCCTGTAATTACAACCAATATTTAAGGAATGGAAGAATGATCATTTAAAAGATTATCAGTTTTTTCGCAAAAAAAAGCCCAGGGAGCATGGATAAGGTAATTTTGGATAACAGATGCTAAAACTTAGAGGAGTAAAGGTTTGATCTGGACGGATATATGTTTAGTAAGGAAACATAACTTAAAGGAAAATCAGCCTGTTTTTTATACGATAGAATATTTTTTCCAAAAACAAAACGTTATTTTCTTAAATAAGTCCTACTACTTAATTGAGATTAAAATGAAAAAACGATTCGCTTTTTTTTGTTTTTTGGTTGTTATTTTTATTAACTGCTTTGTTTCGATCGCGATGATAACCTCGATGGGGTGAATATCAGAATAAAAAAATGAAAGCAGTGTAACGTATGATCTGGTGGCAAGTGGCAGTGCGGAAATGCTAACACGAACTTATTAGTCCAGACGAATATTCTGGTATTGAAATATTGAAACGCCTAATGAATATGCTTACAATAAATATAAACTGTAGCGAAAGAGAATAACGTCTCGCAGCCTATTGATTTTGTTGGTGAGACACCTTTGAAAATGGTTCTACACCTATGGATAAAGTATCTCCGAGGAGGGGATATTATTTTAGAATTTTATAGTTGATAAGCTAGAATTTAGGTGTCCCTTATTTTTTTGTTAGGATTATCCTTTCTTCGTACTATAAGTGGGTCTTTTTTTTAATTTTTCTTTTACCGTTTCCCCCCCTAAAGTTTTAAAAAAAAACCCCCAAGTACCAATTAACAATTTTGCCCTCTTTTTTCGATTTTTATCTCCTTTTTCCCATTGGTTTTTATATTTATCTTTTAAGTTTAGCACATAAAATCATTCAATTATCAAGTTCGAATAAAACTACTTTTCACGCCCTAATTTGATTTTGTAACAAATTTTCTTGAAGATATACTTTTAACGTATTGGCGAACCTAGCCCAATAAGCTAAATTGTATAATTAAAAAATTAAGTTAAATTGAGCAATTCGAAAAAACGTTAAAGAATTGAAAATAAAAAAGTAGTAGTCGCAAATAGGGGAGAGATGCCCAGAATCGTATTTTAGGGCATGTGTGAAATGACTAAAAAACAGTAGGGTGTATACCTACGAAGACCGTTATTCCCTGCATCGTTACACAAGCAGTGAAAGTTTACCAGAATAGGAGAGGGATAATGAACCTTTTAAAACCTTATCTGGACATGGACCCTTATTAGAATTGCTAAGGAGAATAATGTGGAAACGCCATTCACACCGGATATGGATTCTTGTCCGAAAATGCCAAAATTTGCTCAAAATGTGGAGATAAACGGTAAATTATTTCGTAGGTTCCCAGGTGTCGTTTTAAAAGCTTTGGGACAAGATTAACCGCCAAGGACGTTTGCTGTGGCTAATAAAAATACCGATCATTAGAAGAGTGAATAAGGATTGACAGATATTGATATTGCAACTTTCAGAGGCCTGCGGGATCGGTATCCTTTAATGCTCAAAGCCGCTTCGGGAGGTGGAGGAAGGGTATGCGCGTTATCCGGACTGAGGATGAAGCTTTTATAAAAGGTTTTCCGGAGGCACAAAGGGAATCCCTGAATGCTTTGGCGATGATACGGTTTTCTTGGAGAAATTTGTAGAAAATCCAAACATATAGAAATCCAGATCGTTGCTGATACACATGGTAATATTGTGCATTTATAAATAACGGGATTGTTTCCGTGCAAAGACGCTATCAAAAAGTAATTGAATTGTCTCGCTTCCATTGGCCCTGCCACAGGAAACCAAAAGGATAATCCCTACAAATATGGCCATTGATTAATGCCGTTGCAGTTGATCTATAAAATAATATTGGGAACGGTTCGAATTCTTGGTGGATGATGATGGCAGTATCTAATTTATAGAAGTAAACCCAGGATTCAGGTAGAGCATACGTACCGAAATGATTACCAATATTGACCTGGTCAAGGCCCAACTATTCATCGCTTGGAGGAAATAAAGCTTTCCTGAAATAAGCAGATTAAAATCCAAGATCAAGACGCATCGTTTATTTACGGATTACCACTACAATGTAGAATAACTACCGGGGATCCTGGGAATGATTTTAAACCAGATTAATGGGGTTGTCACAACCTATAAGAAAGTGCTCAGGTTAGGTATTCGGTAGATGCGGGTAGTATCTATCAAGGTGTAGCTATATCCCCGCTTTTTCGATTCCATGTTGTCCAAGGTAAATCCTGCAATTAGTGAGAACAAATTGGAACGGGTCTTGTAGAAAAATGCGGTAAGGGCATTTGGCGGAATTCCGTATTTCGTGGTGTAAGACCAATATGGCTTTCTGAACAAACATCTTAAAACACCCAAACTTTTAGGGAAGGTAAGGTGACCGTGAATTTTAATTAAGAATGAACCCGAACTGTTTAATTTGTGGAACCTAGGAACCGGGCCAATAAATTGGTCGATTTTTTTGGGACTATTGTAAACGGTAATCCAGATGTAAAAAAAAATTGGATAAGGGACCATATTTTTTCCAAGCCAAAAGTCCTTCTTTTGATAAGTCCGAGGTTATCCCAAAGAACGCAAGGAACCTTCTACCGATTAGGACACGGAGAAATTTGCCCAGTGGTTGAAACGGAAAAAAAAAGATCCACTTTAACTGATACTACCATGCGAGATATGCCCATCAGAGGTTTGTTGCGAACCACGTATGAGGACTAATAGATTATGTTGAAATAGCCGAAGGTTAACATGCCAAGAACATCCTGGAAATTTTTTAGTATGGGAAGTTTGGGGAAGGGGGCTACCTTTGATGTATTGCCTAGATTTTACAAGAAAACCCATGGGAACGGTTGAGTTTTTGGCGGAAAGCGATGCCCAATATATTTGCTACAAAATGTTTGATCAGAGGTTCCAATGGGGTGGGTTAACACCAGCCTATCCGGATAATTTGATAGAGCGATTTGTTGAAGGAATCCTATAATCCGGAGTAGAATGTATTTAGAGTTTTTTGATTCTCTCACTGGATTGAAATCTATGGGGCCTTGTATAGAAGTACGTTCGCCAAAACAGGAGGAATTGGCCGAAGGGTCCATTTGGTTATACCGGTGATATTTAGATCCTTCCAAAAACTACAGTAGATTTAAATATTATGTGCAATTTGGCAAAGGACATAGAAATGCAGGGGCACATATATGGGTGTCAAGGATATGGCTGATAATTTAAACCTTACGCTGCCTACGAATTGATTTCCGCTTTTGAAATCTGAAATATATATTATTTTCTCTATAAAATTACACATACTCCACGAATACTTCATCCACGCAAGCCAGCCATGTAATCTAAAGGCCATTGAAAGCCGGGGAGATGTGGTAGAATGTTGCCTGGGTGGATTGTCCTGGGCTTACTTCCCAGCTTAATTTTAATTTCGGTGGTAGAGATGTTGCGTTTTAATGAACGCGGAGAAAATAACTTTAAATACCGATAAATTGGCTGAATATTCCAATTATTGGGAAACGGTCAGAAATTATTTATTACACTTTTGGAGTCAGGATTAAAGTCAGGTACCGGTGATGGTATACCAACATGAAATTCCGGCGGACAATATTACCCAATCTAAAAGGACAAGGCAATAGCGCTGGGATTGAAGATAAATTTCCCAGGTCACCACCATGTACGGTGAGGTAAAATAAACTAATTCGTGATATTGTAAAAAGTAACCCTAGCTCCAAAGTGGTTGGGGACAAACATGGCGCAAAATAATATGATCAGCAATGGGCTTTACGGTAGAAGATGTGCTGCAAAAGAGTGGAAAACTATTTTCTTTTCCTCAGTCTGTAATAGGTTTCTTTAAAGGAGTTTGGGACAGCCGTCGAGGTTTTCCGCAATGTTGCAGAAAATCGTTTAAAGATGAAAAACCATTTACAGATAGGCCAGATGCCCATTTGGAAACCGTATGATTTCGATAAGGAAATTCAATGCAATTCAAAGAAGTTTCAGTTTAAGGAATGGGGCGTGGAATTGCTTATTACCGATTTCATTATCCTATAATTATATCCAAAAGTTTTCACAGATGCCTTAATCCATCAATTGAAGTATGGTAATGTTAATGAATATCCTAACCAAGAATTTCCTTTTAATGGAAATGGAAATAGGGAGGAGATTATTGTGGAGGTTGGACAGGGGAAAAAATATTCCTTGTTTCCACTAATGCTCAAAGGTGAAGCCAGAAAATGAATGCTGGTAATGTTAGTATCTATTTTATAGTAAACGGCAGTTGGCGAAATGTTAATCATTAAAGGATAATCTGTTAAGTATATAAGATTGAGAATACTAAAGTAAGACAGCTCTGAACGCCAAGCAGATTGGGGCGCCATTGCAAAGGCTTGTTTGTCCCAGTGTCCTTGTAAGAAAAAATCAAGGAAGTAAAAAAAAGGAACCAGCCCTTGGTTTTGTAATTGAGGCCATGAAAATGGAAACCACAGTTACGGCCATGAAAGAAGGGTATTGTGGACAGAGTACTATACGGTGGGTCCCTTGTGAAATTCCGAGGAATTTGGGGTGTTGGTGTTGAAATAATAGGTAGGTTGACTTACCTTATGGGATAGTTGCAGGGTTAAATCCCGATTTTTTTGGAAAACCTGCGACTTTTATTTTTAGCCTTTTACCTTTATAGCCCAAAGACCCGTACATATTCTTAAGCCCAAATCGGTAATGTTTTTCCACACCCATCCCCTATGAACCTTTTTTGTTTGAAGGATCCACAAAACTAATTGTAGGTACGCTTGCCACCGCCAAGATTTACTATCGGCGAATTAAAGGAAGGGGAATGGCAAAATTTGTTATGGTAAGCCGCGGATGGTCAAGTTTAATGGCCGATTTTGATCGTATTTTGAACTGAATTTGGATTTTGCAACTCGGAAAAAGCCATTCAGCAAAAGGCATGGATTTTTTTAAGAGATCGAAAAATCGGTATTTTGTGATATAGTGAAAAGTGAGAAAACGTACAGAATCGATGCCTCAGGATCTAGGGATGGAGAATATTGTTTAAGAGACCTGTTTGCCTAATCTTCAACAGTCTTCCAAGGTGGAAACCCTTTTGTTACTGGGGGCAAATAGTAAAAATGGTCCGGAAATTACTTTTAGAAAATACTTAAAAAGAACAATGGGTGGCAACACGGAATTGATTTCCCAAAGAGGTACCCCACGCATTCACAATTAGGCTACCTAGGATAAAGGAAGAATTTCATTAAGCTTCCTCCGAAAAGACCTCAATTTATAAAGAGAGATATTATAAAAACAGTGTCTTTGATTGGACTGCGCCTTCCCGGTGCTGCAATAGGGGCTGTGGGAAGCTTGAGGCTTATAAGCAATGAAAATAAAAACCCTGAATTCCAATAGCGATCGATTTCAGGGTTTTGCAGTAATCAAATTTTTCTAGAAGAATATCCACAAAAACTTCATTAAGAGAAAAACTATATTTTAAATTTTTAGACTACGCAGGGTAGGTCTTTTTGTACAACCAAAATTTTCCCCGGATAAAATAAATTGGTTGATAGTCCAAAGGTAATGGACTGGCTTGTCCTCTTATTTCTTTCCGGCAACTGATAAAAATAGGGAATACTGGCCCCATCGCTATGAACTCCTGCCAACATAAGAAACAGCTGCTATGCTCTCACCACTGTTGGATGGAACTATCTCCAGTAATCAAAAAAAAAAAAATAGTTTGTTGTCAAATAGGCTGCACCGCCAAAGAACCATTGCTGTTCCACCTGCAAGTTAATATCCAAGCGGGTGGTTTTTTTTTGTTTTTTTGCTTTTCTGTAAAAAATAATCTTGGGAATTCTTTAGTCTGTCCTACAAAATAGAACTGACAAGTAGTGAATGCCTAAGAAGTAAAGGCGATTGTTTTTCAAATGACATTTTTTTTTAATTAATACAATTTAATTAATTCATCTTATTCAGGGGCAACTACTTTTTTAAGGTATTTAAGGGCTAAGAATAGTGGTTTATTTGATAAAGGTAGATGTTAAAATTTTGGGATAAACAATTCCTGCTTTATGGTTATAATACAATGGACGATATATAAATAATTATAGACCGGCGGTTAATGCCTGTTTGTTTAGAAAATGTCCATTCCTGCGCAGGCAAAGGAATCTGATACCGCCTGTACGTGAAAAAGTATTGCGGACAGTTTTTAATGTCATTCCTGGCGTAGGCAGGAATCTATTTTTTAATGTTGCCCCTGTTTGAGTATTGTCCAAATAGCTTAAATGTCAGCTATATTAATTTAAAGTGCCTTTTGAATATGAAAGGATGGCGGGATTGTTTTCAAATGTCAATTCCTGTCGCAGGCAGGAAATCTATTTATTGAAGGTTGCAATACAGTTGCTAGGTTCTTGGCCATTTGGAGGATTGTCCTTTATAATTAGTTAATTTTCCATTCACGTTTCATTTTTTAGATTTTTATCCCTTTTAATAGCAGCGTCAACAAATTGATGGGTTTTCAAAATAGACTAACCTAATCAAACCATATTTATTGGTGAATCCGTCTGTAAATTGTTTTTATGCTGATAAATTCTTCGCTGTAAATTATTTGGTCATTCAATATAAAGGGTTCCATTCTTTTATTGGTCAGTAATATAGACATAATATTGATGATTAGTTTTGTGCATTTTCGTATCGCTACACCAAGCTCCCGCTGTGATAATTTAATGGTGACTTTTCAATTAAATATAAGAATAATGTTTTAATTGATTAATTGGATAATTTGTTTGTGTTCCAAAATCATAGCCTTGACCGCCTTGATTTCTTACTAAGCCAGGAATGAAAGGAAGGGGCAAGTACAATTGTCTTGAACCAATTTTATAAATATTAGTATAAAGAGGAATCAGGGCAGAATACAGCTATTCTGGTTTACCGTAAAACTTACTAGAAAGAAATAATATGATATTTGGCCGAGGACGAAATTCCGGACCTTTGATTCCTGCCTGCCGCAGGAATGACAAAGTGTACATTTACCGACCCTATATAATCTTTTGAATAATGCGAAATAAATTGTGGTTAAATTGTGACAACGATATTATTACTCCTTTGTAAATGATTTTTAAGTAGGAATTTTTCAATTAAAAACATCAAAACTTATTAGATTAAGATTGATTTGTTTGTGCTCCAAAAGTAATTCTAGTCTGTAGATTCCTGCGTAATTAGAATTCCAAATGCAGTATGTCACTTGAGAATCATGGGCAAGACTACTTCAATATAATTGCTGCGAGAACAGGAATCTGATAGCGCCTGTCATGTGGAAAAGTATAGCGAACAGTGTTTGAATGTCAATTCCTGGCGTAGGCAGGAATCTATTTTTAATGTGCTGTTTGAGTATTGTCCAAATAAGCTTAAAATTGTCAACTATATTATTAAAGGTGCCTTTAAATATGAATGGGATGGCGGATTGTTTTCAAATATCAATTACCCTGCGCAGGCAGGAATCCAAAAAATGACTTAGATAAGTATTCGGCAAACTTACTTTTCACGACTTTCATGACCAATATCCTAATTAAACAACAACAAATGGAAGATCCATGTAAAAGTACATCGAACCAGTCCATAGGTTTCATTCCTGTAGCACCTCCCAATATCTCAATTTTAATTTGGCCTAGAATTATGGGTTCAGGTAAAAAAGGAGCCAGCCCAAAGGGTAAGGCATAAAAATCAAAATTTAGTTTTCCAATTATTTAAAATTTCCATAGATCATTTTCGAATCCCTTTATGAAATCCCTCAATTTAATCAACACCATTTCTGTCAAAAATTTAATAAGGCAGAGCCAATAATTGCGGCCTTTGCCTTTTTTTAGTTGCCTGTTTGAAAGGTTTCTGAATGCTTATTCCAAAACAAAACTACCTGCGGGTTTTTAATTTTCCATATCCGCTATGCGCTTAACGGTAGGATCCTGAGTGTTGCCGAACCATTTTGGGAACCGGTAACACTAGCGGAGCCTTAACATAGTAAAGTGAAACCGTCGAGGCAGCATCATGCTGATGATGCGTCGTTACTGGTTTGCGGGAGTAATCAAGAAAACATATCACAAGGCCATATGTTTAATATTGCTTTCATAGTTTTTCCTGATACACGT
>Ga0163217_1113692_pt1 | contig 21094 bp, 18 predicted proteins | sample SynspAceP_FD_185933 | JGI IMG/M metagenome (GOLD analysis project Ga0163217, IMG submission 185933) | Saline lake microbial communities from Ace Lake in Antarctica - Synechococcus sp. Ace-P (PacBio error correction) | ecosystem: Environmental > Aquatic > Non-marine Saline and Alkaline > Saline ...
TATACGTAGAGAGTATTTGATATTGGAAGATGAGGCACTCCAAAATAAAATTCTTTTTATCAAGTAAGGGGCTTTCCCCAAAGTTGGGGAAAAAAAATTCCCCTTATCGGCCCCATAAAATCTTAGCTCAATACTTAACTGGTCCAGCTTTCGAAAGCCAGACTAAATGTACTGGGCCCCTTTTTTTTGTTTGTGGGTATATTACTTTTTTTCCGTCTTACGTGATAAATTACTTTTAACCGCATTTTTTTTGCTTTTCTTTTTGGATCTTTACCGAATAGCAATCAATTGCGTTCAAATATGGTGCCCTTCGTGGCTTGCCGCAATTGTTCCCTCATTCTCATATAGTGAAAGCATTGGCTAGCTTCCATTCCGCCAGGTTGAGTTTCATTTACTACAATGTTTTATTTGGATAGTTGAAAATTCAATAGCCTGCATAGTCTTTCTTGGGCCCGAATCTTCTTGCCTGAATAAAGGGAGTAAATATACGGTGTAATCCTATCCTCTGTGATTTTTTCCAAATACGTTTATTTCTAAAACACATCCAGGATAACCTTACATGGTATCCGTAATACCTACTAGCCAATAAATGATTTTAAAAACTTTGTTTTTTGGAAAAGCGCAGAAACTTGATTCCCTTAAGTAAATCTTCAGATTCATATCTTTGCTGCTGGAGAATTCATTGGTCCTTCCAGCTGGGTTTGAACTTTGGAACAAGTTTGGTTTGATTAATTCGTCAATTGAAAATGAAGTGCTCCGCGATTTTATCCAATCATCGTGCTGCGTATTTCCGCCTTCCGTCGGTGCTCATTGTGTTCTGCTCTCTAATTTTTGACATCTAGCTAATTAGAAAGATTTGTCTGCATAAAAGAACTTAAGAATAATGGATAGTATTTTGGGTTTATGAAACCTTACTCGTTTTTTTCAAGTGCTAAGGTAAGTGTTTCTGTTAAGAATTCAACCTTGTGCAATTCTCAAAGTTCTTACAGCTCTTTACACGCCATATATTACAACGGTTTTATCGTTAGGGTAAAGATTTCTTATCTTAGTTTAGAGCTGAAATAAAAAGATCAATGAAAAAGGACTGTTATACAGGTGACATTGGCATCTGGCTGTCGCATTTTTAGTGCACTTGCTCAAGGTATCCCCATTTCAATGTTAAATAGCTGCACAACCTATTACTTGCAAGTGAATCTACTTGAGTATTCTCACTGTTACTTAGCCGTTCAGATTTAAAATGCTGGGTATGAGATACCCGATTCTGAGGAGCAAAAAGTAATGCCGCTCAGTGAATTTAGCCTGATTTTTATTAAGAAAAAATGGATTGAGCGGGTATCGGTAAATTCTGAAGCTATTTGAGCATCTAGGTACCTACTTGGTTAAGTGTTTCTCTTTGATGCGGTTTGATCCTTAAATAGGTGAAAAATAAACTCGTGATGAATGAGGATTTTTGTCTTCTCGGGAGAACGGAAATAATGGCTTATAATCCAATGAGACCGATTGTGTTTTTTAGGACTTGTGACCGAATGTATAAATTTAGCTAAAGTAGCTGTAAAATAGTAAATCTTCGTAGGCATCTGGGCTGTGGGAGTCTAGGAGTAATGATTTGATCAAGAAAGTAATGGATGCGCCGGGGCCTGCAGGAGTTGTTGTTATGGTGACTATATGGATAGGTCAAGCTTAACTTTTGGATCGAGTAGCTAATCTGCTATATTTAGCACTTGCTGATATAATGGAGAATTGCTTTGCAAAAGAAACTGATCAAGCGGGCCTACATTTACTGGTAATGCTCTTGATATCAAATGTGCTGAGTTTATTTGGTCCAGCCTATGTAGAGATTCTAAAAAGGAGGCAGCGAAGATAATCCAGAATTCTATCAAATCACAACAGGCCAGCTTTTCCCAATTTAAGAAAAATATAGCTTCCAGTGAAAGCCTGTTCCAATGTATGGGCTAGTTCTTAGAAGGTACTGATTTGGAAAAATGAATGTTTTGGGTAATCTCTCTTCTAAACTACTTAGACTACGTAGGCGTGATGGCATGCATCAGGTAGAAATATTCAACGGGTGGTCAGATGATGTGGTCGGTGCACAGTTTCACGTGGAATGTGAGATGCGCCAGGCTTTGCTACTGGCTATCAATAAGAGGGTCATAGACCTCGAAGATTCAATTTTATTTCTAAATTGTGACTGGTGACGGAAAAGGGGCTTTTGGGCGTCAGAGTAGTTATGGAGATCATGCCTATTTTCTCAATGGCAAACACGGTGAATAACATCAATAATCGATATGGTTGGAAGAATTGATACTACGAATACCAGGTTATGCTTTTGAAAGCCACAAAGACTATATCTACGTGATCGTTCTGGATGCTTTTCTTCTCAGTCTAAAGAATGATCCAGGGTGGGGGTACGAATACATAATATATCCACTTTACACCAGACTTGATCTGGTTATCGCTATGCATTGCAAGCAGATGACCCAAAATAGATCTATTTACAGATCGACGCATTACAACTTTGCTAAGCATGGTGTACCTGTTATATTCTTCTCACGAGTACAGTGACGAACTACCGCACAGTGACGATACAGTTTTGAAAAAATTGAATTCCATTTGATGGAGAAAAGAGCAAAACTCGTTTCCCATACCGCATGGGACTTGGCAAATTCGCGATAAGCGCACGACTAGTTTTCCCGTTGATGTACAAATACCACAGAACAGAAAGAATAGATTGAAGAGGCGCTTCGGAAATGAGCCCTTTTATTTCCTATTGTGATGTTGTTGTGAGTTTTTCACTAGGAAAAGTGAAAAAAGAATCATCCACACTAATGAAATTTGTTGAAAGAATACTTAAACCGACTTTAACTATTAAAAAAGTATTTCCCCTTATTCTTTGATGCTTAGTTTCAAACTGATTTCTATGGTTTTTGCTTTCGAATTCTTATGCCTCGCTTCTTTTCTTCTTTTCTCGCTTTTCTTTGAATTTGTTTGGCTTTTGTGCTTCGCTTTTTGTCGTAAATGCGTCCTTTGTAATCGGGTTATCACCTGGCATTAATGATCAAGCTTGCTCGAGTCGTAGGCCTGCCGTTCGGCAAAAGGCCGTCTCTGGCACATCCACTGAGTGGATTTCAAGCTCAGCGCCACATCCTATGCGGATCAATTCCTCATACGCTGAAATATGATAGGGCTCATCAGGATTGACAAAAGTGATGGCTTTCCCCTCAATGTGTGGCTCTTTCCTGTACGCCCTAATTCATGCAGCATAGTGCCCTCACTAAATCAAGGGCAACGTCGAAATTGATCACGTGCGAAACCAAGGTTACGTTCCAACCTCTGGAAGCCACATCAGTGGCGACAAGGAAGCCGAAATCACCAGATTTGAAAATCATCGATAGAGTTTGATTTAGTGTTTTTGACCTTTATTGGCATGAATCACACGAACTCTCCCTTCCGACTCGAATTTTAAAAAGCATAAACCTCCTCCGCATTTCGTGATCGCGTAAAGATGAATCGCGCGATAATCCTCCTGCAAATCTTGAGTACTCCTCAGCAATTAATGCTGTTTTCTGATATTTTGCACCAAAGTATTTTGACTGAGCAATAGTCTCACAGTGGTGCGCAGAAAGGAGTAACTTCATACTCGCTTCTGGAAATTTCCAAAAAACCTCTGCGCCAATTTGCTCTACTGCTATCGCTGAAAGTTGCCGAAAAAAGCAAGTTTTACGCTTACAGGATGATCTCTAAACATATTCGGATCTGAGGCATAAAACCATAATCCCATCATTTTATCGAGCTGCATGCCTAAAATCATCGTCTGATTTCTTTCGTGAAAGATTTTTCCCTTTTTGTAGAGATCTATATAACAACGACCCTGTAGTGGAGATTAATATATCCACTCCAGCTTCGATCAATTCGATTTGTGTCTTTGGGACCAACCCACATATAAGCAAAACTATCCTGAGGTCGCGGTATTCTCTGCCATCTGAAAATGGCAACTTCCTCGATTTGCATCGCCAAGTTCTCTGGTAGGACTAAAATCAGCGCTTTACGGATGCATCCCTTGAGCATATTTCACTTCACATGAGCAATGGCAAATATATAGGCTGCTGTTTTCCCCCGTTCCGTTTGGGCTATTCCAAGACATCGTGCCCATGCTAAAAAGCAACGGAATGGCTTTTAGCTGAATTGCGTCGGTGTTATATAACCTGCACGCTACTGCTTCCAAAGCCTGACGATATTAGCTTAAACGTCAAAAGTTGGGGTTTCTCGACATGATTGATTAATTTTTTGAAGGAGTTGTAAGACTAATAACTAGCGAAAAATGAGAAGTATTTTAACACAGGTGCTAAATATAGTTGCAAGAAGTCGATAAGTCAGGGTGAATGTATGATCAAAGAAGGAAGAATCAAGCAAAATAGGCCCCTAACGCTTTCAATTGAGACCGCTGATATTGCATATAAACGGAAGCGGAAAGCCTCTTTCCCGGGAATCATTGACGATCGAAGTACATTTTTTCGCGAGCCCCGAATTGACCCATAAAGGCGAAATCTATACTGAGCAAAAGCCGGTTAGCAGGTTGCAACTTACTTCTTATATGGCAATGCCAAATACAGTACTCAAGAGTTGACTCTACGCCTTCTCGAAGACAAATACAACCGAGCCGCTGAGGTTTCTCTAGCAAATTATTCTTCTTCTTTGAGCACGAATATCGCAACGTGGATAAATACCTCAAGTTGATTTGGAAATGTATTTGGAATTGAAAATTTTCCAGGGTTTCTTCACCGGAAATATGGTCCGTAGACGATTATTGATCTCTAGAAGGAATCTTCCAGAGAATCAAAGCACTAAGTAGCGATCCAAGCGAAAATGATCAATATAGCCGCACCAATCTGCAGAATTCAGCTATAATATGGGGATTGAATTCCGCGTAAAATTTCATTCCTAAAATCCGGTCAGTTGAAAGCAGTTATGACGCCATCGAGCCGGGCAGTGGCTATGGCGAAGAAATATGGAACCCGTATTACATATCCTACACATCATACTGCCAAGAAATAGAGCTCTTGACAATCCACTCTTTGGAGGAAAAACACATCAACCAGGCGAAGCAATGCATCCATCATATGTGGTTTTCAGAAGAGATTATGCGGAAAAAGGCAATTGAATGCAATGGAAATCCTGCAATAAAGACTCAAGATCGATGCCTAATTTTCAGCAGTTTTTTGGATGAATAAAATCGATGTGATCGCTACTGATCAATGCACCGACACCCTGAACAGAGAAAGCCCAGATATTACAAAAGCTCCTTCTGGAGGCCCGCTTAATCAACATAGTTTAAGTTCTATGTTGGACCTTCAATCATGCAGGGAAAATCAGTTAAGAAAAAATCGCAGAGAATGTGCCATAAATGTCGCAAAACTCTTCCGAATCAAACAAGGGGATACATCCGCGAGGGCTATTTTGCTGACTTAGTATTTAGTCGACTTGATTCCCCTGACAGTATCTAAACGAAAATATTTTAGCAAAGTTGTGCTGGTCTCTCTTTTGAAGGGCATACTTTCACAGTCTAAAGTGGACTCTACGATCGTTTCAGGCCATTTGCCTATGAATGAGGGACAATTTAGACGAAAGCCAAAAAGGGCATCGAATGAAATTTTAATAAAAAATAAATCCATGCTTGTAGGCAAAAAAGGTTAATCACTACTTTGCAAACCGTTAGAGAAAACATCTCCAACATAAATTTAAAATGGTGATTGTTAGCTGCAGTTGGTAGAGCGCCGGCTTTTGTGGACCGGAGGTCGCCCGGTTCGAACCGCGGTCTTTCACGCCAAAGCTCCCTCAAATTTGAGGGCTTTTCTTTTAAATAGAGCCCTTTGGGCACAACGAATTTGACCCAAAAAAGAAAACTAAACCAAAATTCAGATGTCACTTTATTTAAGCCTCACCGAAGTTTCCGGCGAAAATGAAACCAATAACGTCAAACAAGTCAAAATTATCTTCAGAAGTTTGTAGAATCTCTTGAACAATTTCGAAGAAATACAGAATGAGGCTATTCATGTCATAAAAAAGTAAGAAGGTTATGGGAGCATAACTTTATTTTTTGTCTTTTTTTCATTTTTCTATCGGAAGCCAAAACTCTATTTTTAACTCCTTTAGAATTTTCTAGTCCTATGAAGTTATATCCCATTTCGATAAGACACAATTTGGTCAACTTGAAATTATCCCTAGAACAGGGAAAATAATAGTGTCAAAATCATCAAGCCACTTACACTAGTACGCACCATACATCGCTTGCAACAGCCGCGGAATACGACGGTTATTAGTGGTCCTGCAGCCCCAAATTGACTCCAAAAATCAACGTCAATGCTCGTCACAGTACATGAAAACCTGTAATCCAACATGGTGGCGGTTTTATCCTTGGGATAAGGAGTAAATCCCGGGGAATTTATTCTCCGAGAGGGCATAAATATTTGAGGATTGATTCAGAACCTAATACCGAAACTTACTTATCGAGTAGGGGACAGTATTACTTTCAAAAGAATTATTCTGATACTAAATAGAGATCGAGTGATGATCGCTACACTTTAATTGAAGCCCACTTCTCCTACCTAAAAATTCGAATTTCAACCTCTCCTTGGCGTCAGAGGATACCAGACTTGATGAAGGCCAATACTGACATTCAATCAGAAGTTCAAGAAAGTGCCGAACGGCGCCTCTTTTCCGCTTGTATCCTACAGTATCAACCCGCTTTATCTCAGCTTTCAAAAACAGGACGGATTTGTGCCGGCACGCAGATTGGTATTACAATGTGGAGTACAGTCATAGAGCGCGAACGCGTTATAATTATCAGAGGAATCTTTATGTGCCCTGGTATTTTCGAAAATTTGATATTGAAAAAGGGAGAATCCGTCGATTTTATTCTGCAACGCTTACCGAAGCAGATCGATAAAACGAACGAATGCCCTTGAGAAAGAGATTTTGCTCGAGAATCCTAGAAATAAATTTTCGAAAACTGTTTTGAAGAATTCTGCAGGGACAAATTTAAACGAAAATCGAGATGGGAAAACCCGAATTATTGCTGGCTACCGCTTGTTTGGAATGGTGGGGCCGGATACTTTTGTAGCTGCGCATGGATTGACCCTTACAAAGGATCACCTATAGACTTTCTGAATATCATGGATACGATGGCCGATGAATATAACTGGTCCGCTTCCCAACAACTGTGGAACTGGGGTAATGACGAACATGAACTCATGGATGCCGCCCTCTGGTTTTTTGTTTGGTCACTTCACAATCACAATCTATATATAGAAGATTCCAAACCAATAAAGAACGATACTTAGGTAAGTTTAAAAGGATATTGACGGCTACCTAAGTAAGGTACAGACTTCAAATATCCATCTACAGCTGATGGCTAGTTAGATGGAGGCGAAGACATGCTTTGCATTGACTTGGATGGATGCTGTTACCCCCAGATGGACCCGTTACTCCTAGAAAATTGGTGCCTGTATGAGGAATTCAGTTGCGCTTTGGTATAATCATGCCCTGTGCTTCTCATGAACTAACAGGGATAAAGAATTGCACTATAGCGGCCAAATAGAGATTCATTTGGAAAGGAATCTGGTCAGACGAGAGCATGGCTTCTGGCTGATTGTCAATGGAGCGGAAAAGATTGGCCATCCGCCCAAATATGCGTTTTCGCCACTTCCCTCCATACACCCGACGCTAAGTGAAAAAATCAAATGATCAAAGATTCTGAAACAGTAAAATCAAGCTTTTGACATACCAGAGGTGCTTTCGATCTCTGCTCCGACGACCTGCTACAAGGCTATTATTTTGTGATCAAATAAGTCGGCGACAATGCTACCACAAATGGACTGTTTGGGGTTTGGCCAATGGGTCATTTTGTAGGGGGTAACGTCAAACTTCACGTAAAGTTTGCCGGAAAATTTATCAAAAAAATTAATAAAGGGTTTGACGGGGTCATGACTTCATATGGTGTAGGAACTGTTGATAGAGATTTTCGATGGTAGAAATCCCTCCACACCGTCCTAAACGGTTGCAGTATCCCAAGCTTGGAGCGTGGGCAGAATTTATAGGAATGATGACTTGAGTAAAAAGATTTAACTATTTACTATAAGGTAATTGAATGTTTGTGATGGGTAATTCCCCGCGCATATTTCTGGGAGGAACTAGGCACCGCATGTATGGCTTAGTCAAAGAATGGTCATCAAACCGATGCAGGTAAGTTTAATTTTTGTAGTCCCTAAACCTCTGGGAGAATGAAGAGGCCTATGGCTGATTTGTCAATGCATCGAATTTCGATCGATTATCGTGAAAAAAGATTCAAGTCATTTGGAAGAATCTCACTTATTTGGAAGTAAGTAGCTTTTTTTTAGTCCTTTACGCTAGGAACCAGAAGAATACCAGAAATTTACTGACTATGCGATCCCATGACCGAACTGATGTAGATGAGAGCATATTTACTCACAAAATATGAATTCCAGTGGCAATATGGCAAAATCTCATGGAGATGTTTCGCGTTTATGCTCTCACTGGAGCTCAAATGCAGAGAATCGGAGTGATTTTTGATATTAATCCCAATGCTCAGTTGGCTTTCATCCGCAGCGGGAATTGCAGCGAAAGAAATAAGTGGCAAACCACTGGTTGGCTCACGTGCATGCTACTGAGTTTGACAGATTCGAAGAAAGTGTAAAACAAGCTGTATATGAAATCCGAACGTGCAGGAATGCATGCTTTGCAGATCAGCGTCTGTGCAGTAAAGTCAGTCTTAACTAAAACACATTATCAGAAATAGGAGTGCGCGCTCCCCAAAAGTCAGCGTACTCTCCATAATGCTTGTCTTGGATGCTTTCGATGATCAAAATCGATTTAATCAATAAAAAAGTAGACCTGAAAAAATGTGACATTTTAGGCAGAATCACTTTTCAGAAAGGTCCCGGAATATTTGTGGAGCTGCCCGAAAAAAGTCCTTGATCGTGATCCAACGTTCCGGTTTGTTATCTGCTGGATGCAGGCGAACTTAACTCAATAGAATGATCGATCGGGTTAGTGAACTTCAATTGGCGGAACAGATTCCACTTTACAGGATTCTTAAAGGTGATGATGTTGACCACATGTATGCCTATATGATCGTTATGTATGCTTCAGTATCTGAGCCTTTTGGCATATCGCAATTAACGAAGCAGTGAGACACAATACCCCAGTTTATTATTTCGAAGCAATCTGGCGTGGCTGAGTCCTGACAATGCCACAAGTGGATTTTCTGGGAATATTGATGCAATGGCATATGCCTACTCTTTGGCTTTACTTCACATGAAGGCATTTCCAAAAATGTTCAGGATTAGGGGTACTGAAGAATTGGGAAAAAATTTAAAATGGGAGCATGTGGCTGCAAACTTGTCACTGTATACAAACTATTAGCTGAGAAATCAGAGCCTATCTGTTTTACTCCAGGTACACCACCTTATCGATTAAAACCTATCGTTTTTGACATTGGAGAAGTCACATTACTGGGATGATTTTCTGAACCGAAGTGTAATGACGGCGCGTGCACAAAAGTGCTATTTGCCAATGAATTGCACTTCTGCTGGAAATGATACATTAAATATAATGGCGATTCAAGGTGAAGTTTTTTCTATTTCTGGGAATTTCCTCGATCCAATGGAAACTTATGCGCCTGATGTGTTGAGAAGTTTTCCAACAGAATATTAGTGGCAACATGTCAACGTAAAACTTTTGAATGAGACATTACGGGCATGCTTTTGGCATGCTCAAAAGTAGAAACGATTTTCAAGCCAATGGTGAAAAACCGGAAAAAACCCAAAAAACCAGCCCCTTGAAAAAAAAAAGTCCAAAAAAGGCCAAAAAATTTTAATTTAATGCGCTATACTCCAAAGGTATTTAGAACACGAGTTAATCGCCTATTGCTGATCAGATCGGAGCCATGGTCGCAGAAATGGTTCGAAGGGATTCTAACTGAAGGTGCAAAGCATATCTAGGCTGGAAGAGCCCATAAATGTCTATTCGCAATAGCATAGAACGCGATAAATTGAAGTGCTTCTAAAAAACCAAATTTCCAACTCAGCGATGAATATCGCGTTTTGATTTTTGGCAATCAAAAAATTGGGCAGATTACCCTTTGACGACTGATAATTTTGTCAAGTGATTAATAATGTGCCTTCACAGGAAGAGGAAGTGATTAATCTTTATTGACTGATACGAGACTTTGCGAACACCAAATGGCTGAGATGGATTTTGAATTCATTGAGACCATCCTGCCTGAAGCTGTTCTCCAGCTACCAATTATGGATTTTCTACACATCTGAGATCCTTACGAAAGTGGCTCAATCGCAAACCATGTTCCAAACCGCAATATCTGGGCAGATGAGGAGCGAGACTTGCCCGCATGGTTGGTAAGATCTCCAAGATGAAGCTTTTGTAAATTATATGAGCTGGAAAAAATGGTACAATAAATAAGATGAACCCTCAGAGATGCAAACGTGATTGACCTACCGTTCAGACCTTTCCGATCATTTCTATTATACTTGGTACCAATTTTTCTCTGATGGAATTCACTCCTATTTCAGCTCCCCTTACGATCCCCTTACGATGCATTTATCATATATGAATGTGCTCAGTGATTCATTCTGAGACTCAAAAGAAAAAAAAGTAAAGGCCCAAGAGGCGAAGCCTAAAAAAGACGGTTAAGCCGGTCTTTTTTTTGTTTTAAATAAATTTACTGCTTTCCAAAATTTCAGTTTTCAAATAGCATTTTTTGAGATTCGATCGATTTTTCGTAGGGCAATTGTGTATTTTAAATAAAACTTTAAATCTTAAATTATATCAGTAATTAAATTTACTTACCTGATTTAAAGATATTACTCACTTTTTAAAATATTCCTCCACTCCACATATACTGAAGCCGGTTTTAACTTTCTAACTATTTGTAGTCTACTTTAGAAAAAAAAAGATCCTAATTTTTCTCATTCAACAATTATACACTCACAATGAAAACATCACTAGTAACATTCCTTTTAGTTTTTTTGGGGTATTCCCAGCGCAGCAGACCCTTTCATCTCTTCAAAGATTATGAATTTAGGCTCATATCAGCGGATAAGGAATCATGCGCAAATCAGCCAAAGAGCGAGTTTACAATCAAAGTTTTAGAGCAATGTTCGAAGTGTTTGGAACAAGAGCTTTCTGGAAGCCTAGATCAACTCTGAATGATCGAGCTAACGCGATCCTCTACTGGTCTCTGAACTAAAACTAGCATGGGCGTACAGCTGAGGCGAGTAGATATCCAGATTTTCAAAAATCGTAGATGAAGCTATCTGATTTCGTAGCTCAACTTGAAAAGAAGGTTTTTGAGATTATCACTGGCTGAAGAAGCGGAAAACAGCTACTATTCAGTACACTAAAGTATCAGGCGGTGGCTACTTCAACTTGATCAGTAACAGGTTTTGTATGGTCACTCCACAAGACTATGATATTGGTCAAAGGATCCTCGAAAACAGCGCCGCGAAAAAAGCACATTCAGCATGATACTCAGCTCCAAATTATCGAAAGATCTTGGTGAGCCTATGTGGCCCGAAGCGACGTTTATCTCCCTTTGTGGAGTAGATGCCAGTTCTGTCAGCTGGGTGACTATGCTTCGCTAAAGTAAAGCTAAATTGCCTTAAGAATTGGCCTCGATGTTCGGCTAATGATAATGAAAGTGATAAAGCAGAAGCATCACAGGGTTCTTGTAAAAGTTTTTGGTTATGTGGGTGAAGTGGGAGCCAACTGTCACTCTAGAGTTCCGATTCATAGCTGCGTGCACGTAATAAATAACCCTAATTTTGAAGCCACGAATAGCACTAAGAGAGACGCTTATTTCGAGGGCGCATTCCTACAGGTAAGATGTAAGAACATATTTCTGCTTCGGGACGATTTAGCGAAAGGCCTATCCACAATTATCATGGTGTTGGAGATAATTAAATCTCGCCTCTTCACACCAGAAGTAAATCCTGAACATATTTAAGGCGCAATCAAGGGTCTATAAATGAATGCTTACGACGGGAATGTCAAACTTAACAGACTGCATGAAAAAATAAAGAAAGCTTAAACAAAATTATCACTTCAAAAATAAGAGCAGCATCAGCTCTCCTTGATTTCTTTCAATAGCTCTCCGATTCAATCGCGAACCTCCTTCACATCCTAATACCAAGCTCATCATTATGCTCTAGTCGCATACTTGCCTTAAAAATCTCGGTTTGAATCTTCTGAGTGATTCCTAACATCGCGTGCATCCCCAGTACCTGCATCTCTCCTCACCAGCTACCATCCAATCACAGAATGGAGAATCGTCGAAGCGACTTTGGGTCGCTACTTCTGCAGGAATTTTATTCTAAACAATAGCAAAACAGCACATGCTCCAAAACTTTGGCATCTTCAAATGAAAAAAGGGTTTTTTTTTTTTTCCCCTCCCTGCCCCCCCCTTTTTTTGTCGGCTTCTTCCTTTCGCTCGACAGCATAGGTCCCAAACTTGTAGATTGAATGGCGGGGCGTCAGACGCAGGTGCCCGCCTTTACCGGAACACCGGCACTTAAAATTCAATCACAATTCTTTGATCTCTGCTCCACCTTCTACTGACGGCATGAGCAGCCGTTGATTCTTCATGATCGGATCGCCGATCTCAACGCTCCGAGCTAATTTCCCTGATAATTACCTAAGGGAATATCCACCACGATAAATGAACGCTTGACAGCTCTTACCATGCAGAGCATGATTAATCAATGTTGAATCTAAGTAATCGGAAGCGTGGTCTATGACCCTGCCATCACATTGGACAAGCGCTCACCGAACTAAAATTATATCGATACCAGCTGCATCTACGATCTCGCCATCGAATAATCATGAGGCGCTGTAAGCATGGAGATCCTTCTCGCCCTCGTCTTCATTTCTTGAAGAATTGGGTATGATTCGTTGATATTTTGCTGGACAGAATGTACTGACATGGCTTTAATAGCAGGTTGAACTGGTAATTATTTCTGAAGAAAAACTCTACTCGAAATGTGCCTCATTCAATGTAGTAGAAAGCTTCATATCCGGTAAATCGCGGTCGAATCGAAATACAACCATGGGCTTCGATTGAACCAAAACAGCCCCTTCCATCTATACAACTCGTACGTCCAAAAATGGCCTCATGCGCGTAGGCAGTGTCTTTCCGTATTCCACAACACAATCATCACGATTAGGAAGTGTTTTACCTTCAAGCTCATAGACTTGAAAGCTTCCACGCTGCGAATTTTGATGCCAGTTTGATTTGTCCCAGCGGAATTTGCACTTCTCGACTTTCAAATCTGAGATGGCTTTGGTATTCAGCGCCAAATAGTCCTGCAAGTGTTTTTCCATCCAGAATTCCAGCAAAAAAAAACCCGACTGCACCCAGAACCTAGATTACGTTCGTAATCTCATACGGCCATCGGTAATTTTCTGTTTTAATCTGATTGGATGAGTAACTTCGCTCATGTTTTTTCTAAAAATGAAATTAAGTATTTAAGCCAGATTCAAAATTAAATCAGCCGCTATCCCTCCGTTATCCCTCTTCATTTAGGATATCCAATAGCTTTCGTAGCGATAAGATGGATATAGCCCTCTTCCAATTTTTTTTCAAGCACCATGCAGCCCGGCTCATTACAATGCTGGCAGTTATTGTTATTTGGCACTGACCTAGGTTAATTTCGCATTTCGGAGTAATGAGATAAATTCAAATCACTACATCCATATCCCAAACCCTTGATTCCTGGTGTATCGATGAGACTCCCTGGTATTCAAAGGGAAAAGCTCCAGCAAAATGTAGTCGTGTGAACTCCCTTGTCACTGAATGAAGAAATCTTCCTTCGTACTCTGCAGCTTCAGGAATCAGGCATCAATAAAGTTGATTTCCCTAACCCCAAGTGTCCGAAATTACGTAGTCCCTTATTCACCCAAAATTAGGTTGGAAAAGTTCCTTGGATTTTTCATATAAAAGAGCAGACACTTCGATGACTTTAATACGCCTAGAGGCTCATAAATCTCATGCATATCGAGTAACAATCCTCAGAGCCGATTCGCCAGAATAGCAAGTCCATCTTATGACGCACAAAGAAGTGGCTGAATTCGGAAGCTTTCTGTACTGACTAGAAATCTAATCGATAAACCCATAAGGAATGTCGGGATTCTTCATAGTGATGACCAGCAAATGGCTTGAATCAAGATACTAGCCCATGATGTCGAAGAAATGCGCTGCCGTAGACTTTCGAATCACATAATTATCTCTGGGAAGTATCCTCAAGGATATTGCGAGTACTCTAGATTTGGCTCTTTCCTCCATATCAACCGCAATCAGCCACCGCTAAGATTAGTCAGCGCTTCAACTCATCTGCTTAAATTTTCCTTTAACTCTCGCTGAGCCTTGAGAACTATTTGCACGATGTACCAACTTCCAGTTGATTTTATTCTCTCCCTTTCAATGATTGGTGATCTTTTAAAGACTTCTTTAGAATACGTTCGGAGCTCTTGTAAGTTGCCAAGCCATTGCTGCTCCTGCTTACTTTAGTTCATAGGCCCTGAGATCTTCCTAATAATTTATATTTTTTTCACTCGACAGAGGTTTTTCTACTCAAAATCCACAGCGTTCTTGCTACTTTGTCTGCTCAGGACTTTATCTTTGCTCCTGAGCTTGCAAATATTACTGGATTTAAAGCCATTGCTCCAGATATTATGAAGTCCTTTGCAAAGGTCCACCAACAAGGCGGATTGTCCGAATTGGTAACACAAGAATCAGCATGCCGATGTTATCGATCAGGAATTACCTTGCGTCTGTTTCTCGTTTCCCAACTCAGAATAAAATGGTCTTTTTAGCAGATAGGCAGAGATCCATTCATGCATCGGTACAAGATCAAGAGATGAGCGGGCAAAATCAATCGAAACTGGGGGATTAGCATTGATTTCTGGTATCAAATACTGCATAATCCTTTTCCAAACCGACCCTAGCTAAGCCAATACTTGCTCCTGCCTGCCGCAGCCCAAGAACTCCCGGAACTGTTTCGGAATGAAGTGCAGTAGCAATCACACCATCAAAACCTAGTGTCACCAAGAACAATCCCCTGAATAGCCTATAGAATTTCCAGCAGTTTGACACTTTTGCTTGTTCTGCCCGTGAATATCGCATCAAAGATTTAACCAAGTTTTTGGAAAAAGAAATCTAGAAAAATAAATTTGATAGGTATCGAAAAGAGCTGAACATAAATAAGCTGAGCTTCCAATCGCTTAATGCCTGTAATAATGTGTGGTACCAAAGAATCGTATTTTGAACCAAAGACAAACTAGTCACTGGGTTTTAGGGTTAGTCACAAATCTTTCCGCTTTTCGTCCTTACTATTCCAAGGGAAATATAGTGATGAAATCAATCAGCGAGGTCTTTTTAACTAATTATCATGAGCCGATGGTCTAACAAAACTAAGTACGATTTGAAAGTTCCGGATGCGCAATTTTTCAAGGTCTCTATCACCGCTTTGCCTGCTCCATATTCGCCAAGTGGAAGCCAAGAAACCAGGCAACAGGACCATGATTTCAGATCGGAAGCGTCTAATTTTCCAAAAGCTCCCTCGCTCGAAAAAGTAAGCAATTTGAATTGAACAAAGCAGCAAGTGGGCAATAAGCGCGAATAATGAAAATTCCTAATCGTAAAACCACTTCATTCAAAAGTAGTAATCGCGGCAAATCCTTTTCTGAGGCGTTGCAATAAGTAAGTACTTGCCTTCAGACTTTTTTTTTTGTAAAAACAAAGATCACCCTACTATTCCTCTCAAAAGTTAGTAATTGAAAGCCATAATTTTTGTTAGCCGTCAATTCTATGTTTGTGATTGTATGATTAAAGTTCTGTCGTTTGTCTTGGTAATCATCTTCCGTCTCCACTGGCTAGAAGCAATTTTAATAAAAAAATGCACTGGCGGGAGCAAAATCATTCAAATCAGACAGCGCGGGACCTCTGATATCATTATGGAGAATTGCTGACGAGCGAACCCTTGACTTTGTTGCAAAAAATATAAGCTTTCAATCATCATCGGGAGGCAGTTCATCGAACCGAATTTTAGAGATTTTCATACATCTGGCTATGGATGATAATAATCTAAGGTATAGTCAACTCCCAAGATCGTTGGATTCCCAAAAAGGAAATTCACCTAATGCAAATTTTGTAGATCATACCAAAGGCTTAATCAGTTCCGGATCATACTACTGCGAGAAAGAAGCTTTGAAGAGATTATCAAAATTTGGATGAAGCGATTGAGTTTTTTTTTTTGAACAAGGTTTTTTTTTTTTTTTTTTTTTTTTTTTAAACGTTTAAAAAAAAAAACACAAAAAAAAACAAAAAAAAAAAATCCAGCCCCCCCCCCCCCCCTTCCCTAAATGTTTTTTTTTGATCTCAATGAGATTACGAGCAAGTCTATTTTGAGTGCTTTGATTTGCACTAAGTTAAAATCCGCCTCTCTATCGCTGCGGGAAATCACACCAAGGACATCCAATTGGATCTTCTGAGGATGTTTTTCCTTAAATGAATTTGACATGAGCGCGAATCCTTCAAAAGAAGCATCTGGACTAAATCTGCTTCAAAAATCAACTTTTTAAAATCCTGAAATTCGCAACAGGGAAGAATTGAAGACTATAATACCTCTATCGTAATATATTCCCACAGGTAGACTCCCAGTTGGCTTATGTGGGAACCTTGGCTAGGTTTGCGCATCTCCACCGTATTGAAATCCTTTTTTTGATTGGAAGAAGATAATTACATCGCTTCTATCCGTCAAAAAAATCAATCCTTCCAAGAATTGGAGCAAATTTTTTTATTCAAGAACGTCTCGAGCCTCTAGTAGGTAAAGCTTAACTTCGATCAGTGATTCACTTGATTGTTCTAAAAAATTCAAGAGATATAGCCTAAATCGATGCGATTTCCCAGTAGAGAAACCCGCCTTTAGTGCATGCGATCTATGGTCGGCAATGTGCTTATCACTAGTGAGGGCCAACTTGCCCCTCATCGATCTGCTGTATATTCATTGGACACCGGGAGATGATTTGCTCAGTAATGTTCGGGCTTTGATCGCTTTTATGAATCCTATGAATCAGTTTTTCTCAATAGCTAGATTTGATCAGCGCGTTGACCATCTATAAATTTATACCATCTATTGTTCCTTTAAATCTTTTGGCACTTCCATCTGCCATGGGGGGAGAGAAGGGGAAGGGGAGGGGGGGGGGGGGAAGGGAAAAAAGAAAGGGAAGGAAGAAACGAATGAAAAAGGGGAGGAAACAAGGGGGAGGGGGGCGGAAAAGGCAGGAAGGAAAAAGAAGAGGGGAAAAAAAAGGGAAGGGGGGGGGGGAGGATAGAGGCGAACAGTCAACAAACTTATTCGATAAAAAATGATCAGATAACCTGCAAGGCATTTAGATCTTCAGAATTCTTGCAATCAATAATTTGAGATCCTCATTCCATCCATCATAATGACTTTCGTCCCCCAAATCAAATTCAAGAGCAAACTGATTGTTTTGAAGAGAACGAAAGCAGGATTCCCCAATTATTGTGGCCACATCAGCCCGAAAAAGTGTGGAATTTGCCACTTACGGTAGCTTCCGCCAAAAACCTGGCTTACCGTTTACAGTAGAACATCGTCCTACTTGCATCAGAATTTAGAGTCAAAACGGAAATCGGCACAAAATTAAACTTTTGGAATTGATTACGATCGCAAAAGCAATCTGGGCTATCAACGATGATCGGAGGATTTGATACTCAAACGAAGGAGCTACCTTTTATCAGAAATGGAATTCCAAAGATGGCCCGCTTCAAGAAGTTGCCACAAATTCGATCGATGTTGGATATGATTTTTATGCAATTGATCCTTGAGATGGAGGACAGTAAGTAAGGCTTACTTTTTTCCTGATGAACAGCTGCAAAATGCATCGATGATTTCATGTCTTTCACACCTCTTCCCGTTTACAGGTACTTCAGGTTTGATCCATCAAAAGGATTGCTGCATCCTGATCCATCTGTACTGCCTGATGATGACATGGGCAATTCCAAAGGGCCTTACTTGTTTGTTCCCTTTGATCGGCATAGCCGTAGAGGGTTGCATCTCTTACCCAACCTTTTGATCCATTTAAGGAAGAATAATCCAATCCGTTCATCGCGTAAGTCGAAAGCAGGAGCGACGCTCCGCTTGGAATCCATTTGAAACTGGATGTCTCATCGATTCTTCCTTGAACACAATTGACCGGATAGTTTTAGTCTCTTGGGCAGTCACCCAGATCGGCTCCTCACCTAGCATGTATCGGGCGCCGTGATCGAATAAATCCCATATCATCATGCGCCTCCACCGGATAGTTTGGGATTTAACCTCCATGTGTGTGGTCTCCAAACAATCCGCTAACCTTAAAAAATTTCACCTTACCCAACTCTCCTGACTTCTCATCGAATCGCTTCGAGATATTCGCTCGAATGGCATTCGATAGCCAATTAATAGTCCACCCTGCAGCTTTTGCATGCATCCACCATAGCCTGCCATCTTTTCCATTTGATGCCATTGGCTTCACAAATGGCGTGTTTTTCCAGCTAGGCTACTCGAATGACTTGATCTTTATGGAAGTGCATTGGTGATCACATAAACGCATCGATATCAAGGATTAAAATCCTGATTTTGGTCAAAATTCTCGTAGTTGTACATTGTCAGATCCATATTTGCTCTGCCAGTCAATGACTTGATGGATCCACTGATCACACCTACGAGCCTCAAGCACGTTTACTTTCCTTCATTGCTTCAGCTACTCGTCCCATAGCTCAAACCATGATCGCTACTCGTAGTTTTTAATCATCCTTCTAGGCACAAAAATATTTGCGTTCGAAAAGCTGCAGCGCGTATAGCTAAGGCAGACAAGCTCGCTTTTGGAGAAAAATTCGTCCTGATTCTGATCGAGTAGTAGGATGATTAGTGAAATGATTGAACTAATATCTTTGAGCGTACGATTAAAATCAGTCAATCTAAGTAATACAAGTCAAATGTCAATCTTATCCTCTTTAGCCTTCTACGATTTTGAAAGTGTCTGTACTGCCTCAAGCAAGGATTCAATCCTTCAGTGGGTAGCGATTACTTTCATGAGAGTATAGTCAATAATTCCAACCTTCTGTGCGGATCTAAACTGGTCTTGAGTCTTTTAAAGGGTTGTTCCAATTGAAAAGTTGCGCATCAATCACAATCAAATAGTGACCGCAGAAAGTTGGAGCTTGACACGTAACTATCTTGCTGCAATTGATCGTAACTTGATGAATATATGATGCTCTTTCGATGAGTAAAATCTTAACACTTGAAAACTGACTAGAACTTGATTTCTTAAATAATAGTGGATCTGATGTATTGCTTCTCAAAAATTTTCGGTCCAGCAGCTCCGGTCAAAAATGACTTTACAAAAAAGAGGGATATTTAAATTAGCAAAGCTTTAATATCTGTGAATCACGCGAAGCGCCTAATAGGTCCATTTCGCTGCCTGACGATATTCTAATTCATCAAACAATGTGTATTACCGCAAAGCGTTTTGGATTCAGCATTTAGTATCCGGCGGGACCATCCTTCAGATAGTCCCACTGAGCTTGCATTATACTGCGAGGCAAGATAGCAGCAGTAAAATCTGACCCTCTTTCTACCCAGCGTGGGTTGCCGCCTTTAGAAATCTGAACCGATAAGCCTGAGTCACTACAGGAAATTGCTCTAACCGAAGAAGCTGATTCTGGATTTTTTTTTTCGTAACCTCCCGTGATTTTCGCAAACCGAAAGCACTATAGTTTGACTCAATTCACGGCATCCTTCAAACAACAGGAGGTCAATGGTGCCAAGAATTCCCATCACAATATGCGTGGCAAGCACTCCTCATAGCAGATCACGCGATCATAAAACTCATCATAGTTATCCTGATAAGCGGAGCTCCAAACGTGATTGAGCTGAATGAAAGATTCTCCACTGGAGAAAATCGAGTGGTTCTCAGGAAACAATTCTGACAAATCCCAAAGATACATTTCAAATTGTACTATTCTGATAAAGAATCTTCTGTCGAGTTGGCTGAAATAAGACCTCGATCGCATTTGTATTTTTCCCATCGCCGAATCACAATTAATCAAAAATTTTTCCACGATTACGCAACAATATCCAGCTAAGTTTCTCCTGCGACGCTCTTTATGGAGCACCACATTTATAATACTGTTTTGGCCATAAATAATTATTTCCTAAATTTAATCTAAAACTACTATTAATTGTACTTTTCTAAGTAAATGAAAACTCTACTTCCTTCAATCACAGTGCTAGCTTACGCAGTAGGTACTTACACTTGATCGCATTTATCAAACTCACAAAGCGATTTCCCGTTTGCATCGGTGAACTTTCGCAGCTACTCGAGACATGCTTGCTGCCAGATAGTAAATCGGAGACTAACCCGAGCAGGTCTTTCCAACATTGGTGGAAGCTTTTGGCAGACCATGGTACAGAAAGAACAACAGAAAATTGATGTAATTGCACATCCCGATTATGCGAGGCCTGAGCAAAGTGCGAAAGTCTCGCTATCGATCGAGAGGAAGATGCCGTCATTGATTCCAAAATAATCAAGCAATACGTGTGCAACATCCGCTAGATGGAAGTTTCCAATATATTAAACATCAGCATTGGACGATTTTCTCATTTATCGAAGAAAATCTCCCAATTGTAAGCCCGGTCCATACAAGAAGAATATTAACTGCAGCCTGGAAATGAGCAAGTTCGCTGCTGATATGTGCTCTCTGGATCCTCGACTAATGCTCGTCTACACACCGATGCGGAGTAATGGACTTCACCTTATGAAAATTCCAGCGAATTCTTCCTTTCCCTCATCCAGAACCATTCAAAGCATCCAAATCTGGTGCAATATAATTCGGTCAATAAAGTATCACGCCGAGTTTGTCCAAGCTTCTGCTATATCTCATCTTGGCAAATCGGAATGCTGCGCGATACATTGTTCGCTTGTTGGCGATCCCACAGAAACTTAC
>Ga0163217_1043500_pt1 | contig 21089 bp, 21 predicted proteins | sample SynspAceP_FD_185933 | JGI IMG/M metagenome (GOLD analysis project Ga0163217, IMG submission 185933) | Saline lake microbial communities from Ace Lake in Antarctica - Synechococcus sp. Ace-P (PacBio error correction) | ecosystem: Environmental > Aquatic > Non-marine Saline and Alkaline > Saline ...
AAAAAAGAGAGAGAATTTCGGTCGTTTGAGACCCTTACACACCAATGCAGTTATTTTTGCCTTTGTATGGCAAAATGCCAATCTTTGCCCGGCGTTTATTATTCCCTACCCAACGTTTTGTTTAAAAGGCAAAGAATGTTCCAAAGTTTGATGCACTGAGCAAGTTTAACTTTTTTGGGGATGGCAAGCCATCCCATAGTAAGCAAGCGGCAAATTACCCTGCCTTTGGGATACACCTCATCCAAAAGAATATGCCGGAACTGGAATGGCCAAATAGACCCCTTAGCTATTGGCCCGGTGGGTCCTGGGTAAGCCTTTGCTGGAAATTATAGGTAGCAATGCCTTTAAAAGAAGACAGCGGCATTTTGGTACCGTCCCGCCATTTGGGTTCTACCATGGCAAACATTTAACGGTAAAAGCGGGTCCCTTCATAATTTTTTTTAATAAGCTTGCCCTACCCTGTAAAGCGCTTTTAAAAGTTATTCAGTATACGCTGGGGTTCAGAGCGCCTTGGTGCAATGGTGGTAACGGACACAATGCGGTTGAGCATTCTTTCTTACCACACCCTTTCTTGGGATTAATGAATAAATCTACTTTTGTCCCCTAAAGCCAGCCAATAGAACCTGTATATTCCCTATAGGTTAATCCATTGTAACATTTTTGGTCCATTGATTTTAATTATATCTGGGCCGGAACTCACCCATTTGTGTTTTGATTCCACTTTAACCTGAATGTGGCCAAAAATTTGGGGGGTTTTGCCTTTTTCTAATAATGCTGATTACACCAATCTTTGGGGTGGGTAATGATCAACGGACTATTAACCCTTGCCGTGGGTGCTTGGGGACAAAGTAAGGACAGACCCCTGTTTTTTGAAGTTTATGTTGTTTGCGATTACGGGTTAACCGGACGGCATGGCCACTTTTTGAAAGCCCAATGGTTTCGCTCAAAAAATGTTAAATGCATAGCGCATTTTACTAGGGCGATGGATTATTGCAACACGTACACGTCATGGAGCCTTGGCTTGGAACGATTCTTGACTTCGGGTGATCTATTGGATGGTTCCTAAAAAATGTTCAAGAACAAGGTTGCACTCCTTAACCAACTGGCCAATTTTCCACTTTTTGGATAGGTTACGTTGGGAATAATACTTTATGCTCTTCAATGTAATGTTGCCGGGCTTTACCACAGGCCTTAATGTGGGAAAGAATTTTAATCCGGACGGGAACTTTGGCTTATGGCAACTTTTTGGGACCCGTAAATGAAAATTATCCCCAATTGTATTGGATGCGGCCATTGGAGGCACCATGTACCTTTAATTGTGGCTGATAGTCATGATTTACAACGTAGTAATTACAATTAAAAGCATGGTACCAAGTCCGAGGATGAATTAGCCGAAGCGGCTGCCCTTGAACGACTGTACAACAGAAAAAGAACTATCGGAGAAACTTTCAAACACTTGGTTGGAACGCAAGCCCTATTCAATTTGACCATTCTAGCTACATTGGCCATTTTGGATAGGAGGGTTCTACAGATTGTTACCCACCATTCTGGTAAAATCGAAACCATGTCCTACATAACAAGTGGTTAAACCCTAATACACCTCTAGAATTGGAGGGGAGAAGATCTTTATATCCGGGAGGGCTGAGTTGGCTGTCACTCCAAAATGGTTAAGGCCTTTCCGAAAGTGAGGGTAGAGCGCTATGGCGAATACTCGCAAAGCTGGAGAATACGTAATATGGAACCATCCTTTCTTATGGGGAAGTAAACTGTACAGGTCCCGCATCTTAAATGAGGATAAGGTGGTAAATATTCGGACAACTGGGCATTTGAACCATAATGTACGACCACAAAGCACCCTTCCGGATCTATTTGCCATCCTATTCATGTTGGTACGCGATAGGCACGATAGAGGTAATATTCAGACCAAAATGGAGACCATGGTTACCCTAGGAGTACCAATATTCCGAGGAGGGAGATTGGCAAAATGCAAAACAATCCCATGGATAACCAGCTACCAAAATAGAAAAGAATCTAATATTCGGATCCAATTTTGCGAAAGGATATGAAGGAGGAACAAAAAAAATGCGCAGAAAACGGAAAGAGAAAATTTCATAGAAATGAAGGATAGGGAAGATTGTAGCTATGATAGCTTAACCTGCACGTTTAGGTAACTGATATAAAAATAAAGGAAGGACGAAATAATTTCAACAAAACAAATAAGGTCATGCTAAATTTGTAAAAGGTTAATATGGAAAGTATAGATGGTGTTGCTACTATCCTGATATCACCTTGCTCATCTTCTTTTTCTTTTTACCATTCTTTTCTGTGGGTTTTTACCGCCCTCTAAAAGAAATTATCCAAGAAGTTGCGAAATACCATTAAGAAACAGAAAACCAACCTAAAAGAAGAATTATTATGAGAAATATGTTTCACGCTTGGGTGGATAAGAGTCCGTAATCTTTTTTTCCTAATCTTCGGATTGATGGAGTATTTTATTGACTCGGGGACAAACCTGCATTTATTGAATATCCTATCACCCTACTTTTATGTTGATGGTATTGTTCAGTATTGAATAGGAATTGAATTGAGTTTCTAAAATCGGTAGAGCACGTAATGTTCCAGAACTTATCACCTGAAGCACAAAGCCGCTACTTAGAAACCCAAATTCGAAGCAATGGGAAGTGGGAATCGGGCAAAGGCATTCTGGCAAAAATTACCGATACAAAACCCTGTAGAAGAAAGAAAAGGAATAATCCTATGACACAATTACGACGGTAAATCCGTGAATTTGGATCAAATAATCTTCCGCTTGGTGGGTGTATATGTTTTCTATGCTACCATTGTTTTCGCTGTAGTTTTTATTCTAGCCCGTTTTCCACGTATTTGAGGTTAACCCAGAAACATGGAATAATGACAAGAAGTGGCCGAGGCACGATAGCCCATTGAAGCGTATAAAAAAAACAGCCAAAGGTTTGTTGACGCCAACACCGTAGAAACTTTTAACCGAAGGCCCTCCGATATTAAAGCGGGAGGAGCTATTACAAACACCATTGTGTTAGGCATGCATATGCCGGATGGCCGGGTGGAAGGCCATTGGGCACCGGAAATCTTACGGACAACATTGGATCTTGGAGGTGGATCAAAAACGTTTTCCATACTATATCTGGAAGGCGTAGGGATGGAAAAGGCAATGATAGCTTGGAAACACAACGCTTTAAACCAGCCGAATAGCGCAAAGTTTTGGCCAGCTATATTCTAAGTTGAATAACTGGCAAGTCCCTGCAACCCGAAAGCGCGGCAGAAGGAATACTGGAACTGGGGAGTAAATAACCAAAAACACCTCTCTAGAGCATAATTTAAAGTACATCAAAGAAATGGCAGCAGGACAGGAAATAATTTAGGGATTTCCCATAAGGCACGATAAATGAAGACGGAAAAAAGAGCATCGGATATTCCCCCAAAAACCCATTGGAAAGTTTTTATGAATACCGCAAATTGATGTAAGTTAATCCTTTTTGGCATTTCTTTTATCTTGGCTCCCTTTGTAAAATTGAATGGAACCAGTTCATAATGTTTCATGTTTTCTCGAAAGGCGTTTCAACATTTTCGGAAATTTCCATTTTTGGCCACAGATTTTCACTATTTGTAATTCTATGATTATCGGGGTGAATTTTTCATAGCGCTGTTTAACCGTTGCTTCGGCCCGTATTGTTTGTGGTTGGATGTGCCTCACGCATATTCATGGAAGATGGTCTTAGAAGGATCGAGTTTTTGGATAGATGGCGACCGTGGTGCACAAATACGTCTCAGCAAACAGCCTTGAATGCCGGAAAAAAATTAGAAAAACGAGGCCTAAAATTGAATCTGTTTTTTCTTATTATTTCTTTTTTGTCGCCAACAATGTTTTTCTGCCTAATTTTAATAGGAAGTGGAACCGTTTATTTACAATATATCACTGATGGTCCCTTTATACAACATGTAAGGCACGCTTATATCCCTTTTTAATATTTACGGTGCGGTATCTATTTTGTAATTTGCTGGTTCAGGGAGCAGGTGTGTATCATAGCCTGCCCTTTATGGAAGGAAATGCAGGGTGTACTGCTGCGATAACAAATCTATTGTTGTATGCCTATGACCATAAACGTGGCGAAGCGGAAAATGGCAAGAAAAAAGTTTTCGGCAAAGGAGAAGATAGAACCGCTCTTGGACAATGGAACTGTATAGACTGTTTCCAATGTGTAAGACGTTTGTCCAACTGGGATAGACATTAGAAATGGGGACACCAGCTGGAATGTGTAAATTGTACCGCATGTAATTGATGAAATGCGATACTATCCATGGAAAAGGTAAACCTGCCGAAAGGACTTTATACGTTATGCCAGTGAGGATAACAATTGAGAAAAAATCCAAGTTAAAATTTACACCCAGACTAAAAGGGTACACTGCAGTACTTGTGATTCTTACTGGAATTTTGGTTGGCAATGTGTTTTTTGAGAAATGAAGTAGAAGCAAACATCTTAGAAACATCCCGGACAAACTGTACGAGCACTAAGGATGGTAAATCATAATTAGTAATGTTTTCAGCTTTATAAGCTGGTAAACAAAACTACCATCGGATATTACCCGACGTGAGCCTTTAAGTTTATTGTCGCACAAAAGGCACCAATCAACCGGTTAGACATGAAAAACTTTTATTGTACCTGCCCAAGAAAGGGCCGAAGGAACCTAATTTTATAGAGATAAGATAATTTCAGCTCTGGAGGAGATAAAGAACAAATTAAGAATTGGGGTATATAGTAGTGAAGAAATTAATTGAAACGGCCACAGTCCAATTTTTGGCCCCAAGAAGCTATAAAGTAAATTAAAACGTAGACACTAAACAATAAAACCTAATGGATTACCCTAAATGGAAACACAACTGAGAAGCAAAAGCTATGAATTATTGGGGAACCGGAATTTGTAATTGCCTTTATTGCATTTAATAAGTTTTTATTTTCTTTTTTGTAGTCCCGCATGAGAGCATGGACCAACAAGGCGAATAATGATCTTGGTATAACCGAAAATTAGCTATAGGCCGAATTGGGCGTATCAAGAATGAAATTGATGCCCGAAAACATGCCCATGCCAATCGAAGTGGACCTTACATTGGAAACTACTGATAAACAGGTTTAAAATAACTATTCCCAAAAAACTTGATTTTTAAAAAGATGTTAAAAGGTACGTGTCCCTGTACAGACCCATCTAACAAAAATTTGGATATTTGACTTGCCTTTAAGTCTAGCCCAAGACTATTTTGCTGCCATACCTGACCAATCGTTTGTTGGATGGTCGCTGGGACATTAAAGTTTTATGGGAATAATCAAAGGAGAAATCTATATGTTCAAGATAAAAAATAACCTATCACGAGACATAACTAAGAATAAAGTACCACACAAAACCTAATGTTGTTATCTGCCTTAATTTATGGACTAATGGGAGCTTCCACTGCGTTGGAAGTGTGGCCGCCATTGCCCTTTTATGTTTTACCGGTAGACACACAACAACCGAAAAAAATTATTGGGCAGGTTTTTTTCTTTACCATAATGGGCAAGGCTCACCTCCTACAGCAATTCTTCGGGCAGGTTTTTGGGTTTTTTGGGCAAGGGAACTTTATGTTTTTTGGAATGCAACAAAGGCTTTCTCATCATGATTTGGAATCATTATGATTGTGGTAATTCTTATACCCTCTAAAACCTTAGCAATACAATTTCTCCAGACCATTATATTCCTTTTGGACCAAAGTAAAAAAAACCGACTGGAAAAGAGTTTTACAGAAAAAAAGCCCCCGACACCTTTTTAAACTATAAGCCTTCTTAATGGCGCTACTGCCCTGTGGGCTCGTATTACATGGCACTTTTTGGCAGTATCGCACAGGCTAGTCGCAGGCTTGGAGCACTCCTTTATGGTATTATTTGGACTAGGAACAATCCCCCTAATGACCTCCGCCGTTTATTTTGGTAGTAATGTTGAAGGGCACAGCAAAATCGGTAGCAACGCGCTTAATTCCGGTTTTTCGTAACTTATTAATAGGGTTACTGTTCATCTTTAAGGGGGTGGGACTTGGTATACCCTATTTTCCCCGGAACCGCGTCAATGGATGTTGTTGGCAACAGCATGGATTGTCATTAACACCACTACATTACCCTACTTAAAACAATCTCAGTACAGATTTGTCCGTATCACGTAAAAAATAGTGTTAAATTTTTCTGTGCATGAAGCTCTAAAGTTTCCTGGACTTAAAGCATTCAACTAGAACCATGGAACAGACCCAATTAAACACTAAACAACATACAATGAAGAGAGCTATAACTTTATCTGGTAATCTTATTTAAATGCGAGCCTTTTTATTTTCCCAAAGTGAAAAGCTCAAACGTAAATAGTTTTTTGGAGCACCAATCCAGATGATTGTGATATATGACGCGGTTGGTACTGCCATTTTATATTGGCCAAAAATGGGTCCACAATGTAAAAAGTTTGTTCCCTTACCAAATGGTGACGCGGGGGCATTATGCATGGGCGGAGGGGAACTTGCAAAAAGTAAGGATTGCCGAGGCAAGGAAGCAGGTAAAAGATTTGGGGTAGATTAATGCAGTATTGGATACCATGATGGGGAATTGATGCCTACTTTGGAAATCGTCTAACCCAGGTGATACGTGAAATTAGAAAAATGGAATGCCGATGGGGTTATTGCCCCAAGACCTAATGACTACCACCCAGACCACAGGTACACTGGCGTTTTAGTACATCACGACGCCGGCCTACTATGGTCATTGTTCCTCAATGTAAGCCCCAGAGGTACCGCCGCTCCCAAAAAAATCCAGTTTTCCTATATTCCGAAGATGGCTTTCAAAACTCTAGTTCCTTTCGAACCGATATCGCCGTAATTATCGGATGCCTGTTTTTGATCAAAAAATTTACGCCATGTCGGCATCATAAGTCAACAGTTCTTTGAATGGCTTCCCTGGACCGCCGGCTAATTTGGAAAAAGTACCCAAGGATGATAAGGGAAGACTTGAAATGTTGTCCAAGTTGGGAATCACAACAGCTCCCAAAAGGAAGCGCTTCTTGAAAATGTGCTGAAAAATGGTATGGCAAGGAAGCTTCAGGCGCTAAACATATAGAAGATTTGGAATATATGCGAGTAGGTAAACAACCTACCTAAGATGAAAGAAATTGCAAGGTTTCTTTTTCCATGCCTTAACAAATAGTCTAAAAATTGTCTATAGTACTTATATTGGACTAGTCCAGTATTTTTTTGGCATTTTTCGTTATACCTTTTCTCAGACCTCAATCACTAAGGCCCAAACCGTTAAAAAGACCAGTGATAGGAAGAATAGTTTATCGTAAAAAATGCTCATCCTCGCTTTCCCAAAATATCGAAATGTTAATTCCGTGAACAATTTCGGGATCATTGCCCCATATCAGTACTCATATACACATTGTTCCCTGGATACTTTCATAAAAGCGTTTTTGTTATAACGGGGAAACAGCAGCCGTCTCTGCAAATCTTGCGATATATCGGCATATCCATATTGTCATATTTACCCAATAGACTCCAAGAAATTTCCAATCAATGGCTACATTCGCAAAGGACAGCTATAAAAGTAGTCTTTGGATGTTCCCCAACAGCATTTTCCAAGGTGGCAATTAATTCTCCATGGGTCAATAGCCCTTTCCTTTTTAGTGTCTATGCGCCATTTGTAAGCATGTCATTAACCCAATCATTATGGACATCCAGGGTTCGTACATCCACATGGGATCCGCACATGTCTGCCAGCGCGCAATTACCCAGTTTCACCGCATTTTTCCCACAGAAGGCCTTCATCCTCTCATCATCTGCATGCATTCCTGGTGTTGGTGTGGGTTGGGGAACGTAAAAAAAGCCAAGGCCTTTATCTCCCAATTCCCTACTCCCATAGCTCCCACTTGTAGCACTTCCAATTCCTTCACAGCACGTTTGCTCCAACCTTTTCATTATTTAAACCGGTAAAATCGAAACCGCACCAAAGTTCAAAACGGTTCTCCATATTTAGAAAAAGGTTTACAATACTATCAAAGGGACTTTCTCGGTTTTGGTATGTAAGTATTATGGATTTTGGCACCCAAATTTGTCCTTGTCTTTTACTCATCTCCTATTTCCTGTTCTGACTGTGGGTTGGGATGCGAATGAAAATCCACGACGCGAAATTTAGCTATTGGCTATTTTTGGTCTTGGGAAATATTATAAATGGATACTGGTCGTAATCCTTCAATAAATATCTTCTTGTGCTTTAACTGTGGTAGAGATAAAGGCACGGACAATAAAAATGATGTGTAATTTTCATATAGAGGAATTTTTTTAGAATTGTTAGTATCTGCAACCATGCCCCTCAATATAACGATTTAAGCGCTTATTATCATCCTCGATTTAACCAGTTTTATTGGAACAACAACGAAATGGCCAAACTTGGGAATTCAGCGCTTAATTACATCAAGAGCTCTCTAAAAGCCGTTAAAATTTAAAGTGATAACGGGATTTTGAAATGATTGGTCACATCCTCCCAATACTGCCCAATAAAGAAAGTGGGAAAGTCCTTTTCTGCCATGAGTCGGTAACCAATTTACATCGGCATTCCTACGCTTCATCTAAAACCAGTAATTCCTTTCTACAGAATAGTCAATTATAAATCTCGACCATCCAAACTCGCTTCGCTAAATGCAGGAACTTATTTAATTTTCTAAAGGCATCCTTTTGTGCTCAAGAAACTATCACCTGGAGTATATAATGTTAACCAAAAATCATTCTGCGGCCCAGTTTATCGGCCAATTTCTTTGCCTTAATGAAAGGCATCGTAGATTTTTCCTCTTCATAAATCAAGCAGGCAAAAACAAATCTCTTTACTTGAAACCCTCTATATATTCCTTGAATTACCACACGCTCCTCTCTTGTTCGATCACTTACCGAAATATATCTTACCATGTGTTCAGGCATTGAAAGGATCACATTTCTCAACACAACTCATGCTTGTTGAAGATAATACCGCGAGCTCGAGGGTCCCATGAGTAAGACTAACCATATATTAATTTAAGATGGGTCAGCTCCTATGGTGACTCCTTTCGCTATGGATTGACTTCGCTAACACCTGTGGTGTTTTAACATAGGTGTAGATTTGATTCCCTTTAAATATGGTTTTTGCCAGAAAACACATGTTTTCAAATCTTTTTTGCCGCTAAATTTTATTACAAAAAAACAGGCCTGGCCATGGTAATGGCCTGTTTTCATTAGAATGAAATAAGGGCCTCGGACAATTCCAATCATGTGCAGCACGATATATCTCAGAAGCCGTATTTTGTTAGCAATTGGAGCTGCCGTTTTTAGTGCATTATCGGGATTGTTCGGAAAAGTCTACGGGTACTATAATTTTTTTTCATCTGTTTTGTTTTAATTGATTTTTATTAGTCGGATGTAGGTTTTCACTGCACACCAAGGGTGGCATACGGTTAATAAATTATTCATTTCATAAGATTTAAATCTATTTATATTAATTTGAAAACAAATGACCTTAAAAACCATTACAATTGCAGATGCTATACACTCCCACTCCGTATTTTACCCAGTGCTTAGATTTGTCATTGAGAACAAATCTGTATCCGCCGCTTTAACGAATGCAGAAACCAAATCGAATGCCATGCATAATACATTACGCAACAATGGCCTGCCTTTTTCGGTAACATAAATATCTATCTGAAGTTATTTCCACCAAACATCATCGCCATTTCGTTTAAGTTTGTGCTTTACCTCGGGCAATTCGTTAACCTGTCTTCTGGATTTCCCAATTGGTCCTAAATCTGCACATTATAAATTTAGATATGCCTCCGATAATCTTGTCTCATTCGTTAAAATGTGTCCTCTATAATGGGAATAATATTATCTTTCAATAAGGTGACCAATACTCTTCAAATTTTTTACATTTTGGCAAAGCTTGCCCAACTTATCACTTATACTGGAACTCCCAAACCTATCATGACACGGGTTTTGGCAGCTGTTATATCCCAAAAATCCTAATGTAAGGTGCCATTCTTCATGCGCTATAAAGCGAATCGGTCTTAACGCGAGAAATGATCCATTCCAATTTCGGAATAACGCAACCTCAGCCAACAAGCCTTTCCGCATCTTCATACTGCTCCCGCTTCACCTCAGCCTAGGCAATCTGAATCCTTTATAACCTCGTTGTCCATTTCCCCTTTAAAACCAAGGGAACATGGTGCATAACTGTAGAAGGCCCAAACGGTCCCGGCATTAACTCCTGGTCTTTAAAATTGTTTCGGCAACAATCGTTCTATGGACTGGAAGGGGCAAACCAAAATAATAATCTGCCCTACCGAAGTAATATCCAATTTCTCTGGCCCATTCGGTAAACATTTTTCACGTTTTACAAAGGTTGCATCCTATGAATGGCAAGCTGAACTTTTTTATTATAATCCCTGAACGCCATAACACCCCCCCCCCCCCCCCCCCCCCCCCCCCCCCCCCCCCCCCCCCCCCCCCCCCCCCCCCCCCCCCCCCCCCCCCCCCCCCCCCCCCCCCCCCCCCCCCCCCCCTCACTCTCCTAAAACTACATCGTAAGGGATGTAAGTGTTCCCTTTGGTAAGTGTTGTTCGGATGTCCTTCAAACTAAATTCGTAATTCTCCGCATGGGTTGGCAGTCTTAAAAATTCCATTGATAAGTCCGGTCAAATTTTCAGGGAGAAATGTGGGGTCCCTCCGCCCAGATGAAGTTCCTTTATTTTTGGTTTTGATTCCAAACAATCACAGTAAAAGCTTCCACTCCTTTAAACAATTACTTATATACGGATTTCAACCTCATGCCGTTGGTATTCTCTAATGGCAACCACCAAAAGTAACAAAGGCTTTCACAGAAGGCAAATGAATATACAGGCTTATCCCTTCCTCCTCCGTTGGGCTTTCATTAAAAATTTCTGATGTTAATGTAGACTTCCATTGATGCCCAGAGAAAGTATCCAAATCCCAATAGGAACAGTAGGGTAACTGGTATAACGGGGACCAGGAATATTATATTTGCACCAAGGTGGACATAAGCAGTTTTGTTTGAGATGGCAGCAAAATACTATACAGTCCATTAAAATATGACACTTAATCAGTTTCCTAAATCGGTCAAAAATATTTTGCGCTACTTTTTACTCACCTTTAAAGGCCGAAATAAACTTCTTTCACTCAAGGCATTTGAATGGCCGCATAAGCGAGAAAATACGTTAAAAACCACAATTCGAACTAATCTTTTTAATATACGTTCCCTAAGAAGTCCCCTTTATGATAAAAATCTATATTTTTGTAATCTTAAAAAACAACCCAATTATGACATTACTTTTTAATGCTGCCGTAGCGGTACCGATATGGAAAACTTAAAACAATTCGATGATTTGGGTCCTAAGACGATTTCTAATGGAATTCGGCATCTATGATTGCCCTGAAAATGGTTTTTTGGACATATCGTTGCCATTACGAAAAAAAGGAAAATGTAGAATTCTTAAAAGGATCACTTATCCAGTAGATTGCCAAAAATGTAAAAAATTTGGATGTTTTTTGGGGCAAGAAATCTCCCGATCATTCCCGAAGGTGTAACTTTTTACTGGAGAAAGAGCAAAACCTTGGGGTACAGCAACATGCTGTTTGACGCCAGAAAATGTCAATTTAAGGCCCATTCGCCCATAATCAATGGCCGATGATTTATTACGGGAAAAGCTTTGGAAAGTGCCGCCAGCTTTATAGAAATAATGGTAGCAAAGAGACCTTGGCTTTTGCCTTGTACTTAAGAAATACTTTATCAGAACACGGTTCAGTTTCTAGGGGCGTTTGTAAATCCAGCGTATGGAAAACCTTACCTCCACATGAACATCTCAAATAAGAAGCTTCAAGATAATGTGATTTAGATACTGACTCAGACACTCGAATTCACTGCCAGACATTGGTTAGCATAAATTTTGGGTTTGGCCAACCTTCTATTTTTTCCGTTCATTACAAATTATCTCAGGATTTTATTGGCAATAAAGACAATATAGCCAAGGAGAAAAATTTACCTGCCTTTTGCCATAAAAGAAATGATTATCCAGAACTTGAATAGATGTAGATGTAATTCCTTCAGCAATCAATGGTTGGAGTAAACCTACGCCAAGCGAATAAGGAAATACTTGTTTCCGAATTACAGCGTATGACCGACGACAATGGCTAACACCCTCCCCTCTTTGGAATAATGATTTAGAAAGGCAAATTCATGATTAATAATAAATCGTTGAGCTCAACGAGCCTTTTTTGGAAGAATTTCACCAATTGAAGGGAAAAATATCATTCCCAAGAGATTACTAAGGCTAATATTAAACACACTTAATTTGTTTTGGAACAACAATTACCCTTGTATATCTTCACGGGTAAACCATAACGTTTTTAAGAATGTCATGGCATAATGGGCAATATTGCAAACGCAATATTGAATATTAACAGGACAAAGACTATATCGGCCATCGATTCTATAAAAACGCAAAACGGCCAGTTTCCATATTATAAAACAGGAAAAACAGGGTATTGGATGATTGATGACCTTTATTAACACACCATTCCTATACAATGCCACTGATACTGGAAATTGCATTCCAAGCCGGTAAAGTTAGTCGGAAATTTCACCAAATTGTGGCATGACTGCTCTCATTGGACCAATTATGTGGACACCTACCTCAATTTCCATATCTTAGGTTGACCGGACAAAATCAAATTGAGGAATCCCTTTTATCGCTAAAAGGAAAATTGGAAACGTCCTAAAGGGGCCCTATAGCTTTTGCCAAGGAAACACTCGAAAATTAAAAATATTGACAACTCCATTGCCATTGCGAGTATTGCCACAATGACACGCAATTAAAACAACATCCTTTTTCTCCAAGGAAGAAAATAAGGCCTCTGTCTTATAGATCCTGACACTATTATGAAAGGGTATTTTTATTATGATTTTGGCGATGCCAATTAGAACTGTTGCCAATAAGCAGCTGACAGATGAACAAGACATAGCAAAATCACTTTTGAAAAGCCTTTGTTTGAAAGCCTTTGTAAAAGGCTTGGATAGTAACGGGTGCTTTTTTATATAAGGAAGAAATAGAAGCTGCTAGCCTGGGGAGCTATATTTATGCCCATTTAATACATGGATTAAGGCCCCTAACAGACTATTGAACGACAATAAGTATTACAAGGGTATCCTATGAAATCAAGAATTTGGACCGTTTGTCCTTAAGTTTGTTCGATTTTCACCAATAAAGCATTAAAGAAATAGGGGTATATGACTCAAGTAGTGAAAGGGGCTTAACACCCATAGATTAAATTATTTTTTTTTGGGATGAAGGTAAAATTAAACCTTTTGGTGGATCCCCGTACAATTAGACTGGTTTTTTTAATCACTTGAGTGGTGCTTTCATGGTTTTAATTGCTCTCATCCTATTCAATGAGCACTTTGCCGCCGTTTCACCAATTAAAGGTTCCATGCTGACTAACCGCAGTAAGTGCCGGTGTTACGTAACGGGATAATTTGCCATTGGTAAATCCAAACAACAGAGATGTCCTCCGGTACTCTTATATCCCCCTTGCCTTGATCCAATCTTTAAGACTCTACGGCCGTAATTTCATCCAAAGCCATAATACCGTCAATAGGCTTATAATTCAACACAAAGGTCCAATAGACCTCCAGTTCGTCTTTCTTGCCACCCTAAGTATTAATTGATCATCAATAAAGGGATATCTGCTTCCTTCAATGCTTTTTATACCCATCTACCCGCAATCTACCAACGCTGGACGTGATCAAATAGCTGAAACCATGCAACCGTTTTGGCACTAGATTTAAAAAATATTTGGTGTTTTATATCCCGCCTCCAAAATCATCTACACAACCTTGTCACATAAGAATTCAATCCGAAACCCTATCGAACATAACCAAAGGAACCTGTTTCATCAATATATTTCTGAAAAATGACCTAGTTGATTTTTAAACTGAGTTTTCTTCCGCATGGAAACATTAGACATCAACGTACCCCCCCCTAGAAATTCCAAAGTTGCACCTCTTTTCATAGGATTCATCAAACTGATGCAGCTTAAGCAAAATATAGCACGTTTCGTTAGCTACTTTTTCTATCCTGAAAACACTGCTAAAAAAAATAATTGAGATAATATTGGGCACCCTACCCAGATGGTTTTGGGTCTTCTTTTGGCAGTAAACTTTAAGGCTACCTTTTGGGCCTATATTTATGTTCCTTAGCGTAGTTTTGGATCTTAACTTTAACTCCCGGCTTATTTCATGGCTATCAATTGATGGCCTTGGAAACCGTTGAAATTTGGAAACATCAAAAAATTGGGCAATCTCCTTTAAGGTTATTTTTTTCATAAAATCTTAAAATGGCCAGAATTATGGTAATGCTATCAGAGAAATCGGTCATGCCCCTTTTAAACTAGAGCAATATTAGATCCGTTAATAGCTTGTATATTCATCAAGTAAATCGTCTCCTTTAATATTACAATATTTATTTTTCTTTAAAATTATCTTCTTATTTCTGTTTAAACAGATGGTAAGTTTTCACACGCATTTTTAATTCTCAAATCTAATTGATGAAAACCTAATCGTTCAAAAATAGAGTTCTTTTTCATCAATATTCCATAGCCGTTGAATTTGATGTACTGCCCCCATTCAACCTCAAACGATCATTTGTCGATGCCAAATAAAAATCACAATATAGTTTTTCCAATACTATGCTGCTTTTACAAATTTTTTATCATCAATTGTTTTGCTTAATATGCTTCCAAAGAAATGGCCTCTGCCGGCGGTTAGGTTCTTTCTTAATCCTTCCTGGATTCATTAGATCTTTCCCTGTTATGGATACACATCTTCTTCAAATATTTAGCTCTTATAAAAGCTCCCCTCTTTACTAAAGAGGGGTGTCCAACGCGTTGGAAAACGGGAGATAAAGCGACTAAACCTGAAACATTAAATTCAGTACAGGTTTATCCACTAAAATATAACATCTTGAATCCCTCCGTCCTTCGCCAAAGCAATCCACCTCCCTTTAAAATAAAGGAGGAGCAAAAATTAACAAATGACTATATATGCAAAATAATATTTTTCTTCAAATATAAATATTGTTGACTCAGCTTATATGTTATATGTATAACGATTGATTATGTTTTCAAACAACTCTTGCTCAAGATTTATAGTTTGATAATTTCCATTCTCTGGGCCATCTTGTACAGGGCCTCCAAATTAAGTTTCCATTCTCGAACAGTCTTTTCCTTTTCGGAATCGAAAAGAGCTATATCCTATCCGCAAGCATCTTTCATACGTTTTGAGGAGAAATAATTTTAATCGGCGGTAACAAGGCGCCTAGCAAAGGTATCTGCCCTCCAATATGTGCATGGAAAACGTCGTCCAAAATCCGTAAGTTTCTTCTGATTTTTTGGCATCAAAGTTTACTCCACCACCTTGAAGTCCTCCTGCCTTTAAGAAGACCACATGGCTTCGGTAGTTTTTGTTAATAATTGTTCGGAAATTGGTCGGTATCCCATCCATTTTGGTAATCCCTCCTGTTAGCAATCTATACTGCCCAACATCCCGAGCTTTAGCGCAACCGCCAATTCGTGTTGAAAGGTCAGCTGCGCCAAAGTAGCGTGATTTACCTCTAATATTTTTATTTTGAATCCTTCTCCAAGCCATATTCACGAAGGAATCCTAATTGGCAGTTGCCGGTGTTCCAAAATCGTATTGGTGCTTGGAAGGCTCCATAGGCTTTGGGCTCTATAAGAAGGTCCCTTTAAAACCTTGGGGGCCTTGCGTAATTCCCTTGCCATTCCTAAGAATTGAGGCCATATGGGTCCAATTCGCGGCCCATATCTGTATTCAGAACGGACATGTAACCCTCCTTCCACCCCAGAAAACATAGTTCCGCCGCCTAGGCATGGGGCATCCAAGGCCATTTTTATCTGCCCTCCTCTCTTGCCACCACATTAAAATCTGGTTGGTAGCTGCCCCGTTCAAATAATAACGTGGATTTTGGAAAAAACAATTGGCTGTCCCCCATAGCAATTTAAATGCGGACTCCGCCTTCTCTGTTTTAAGATAATCCGGTATTATTGGACAATCGTTTTTCTGATTCAGCGAAAGTAGCCCCTCTTGAATAAGTCAAAAAATCATGGAACAAAAAATAAATCAACCCCATTTTAACTGATAAATCAAAAGCGGCATCCGCCTTATCCTTTGCTGCTGTAACTGATTCTAGGCTTGGTCCCAAGCAAAATTTTTGTTGTTCCCAGGTCCAAACGGAATGCCCCCTGTCCACAGAAGGTAAATGCAATAGGCAATGGCGACTTAAATGTTCGGACATAGTTTTACAGCAATCACTTGCTTCGGATTGTTAATATTTTTAAATGCCAAAGGATTATAGCATTCTTTCCTTCAAATTTAATGTCCTCCGAATACCTTAAAGTATTCTTTTGTTTCCTTATTGCCATGTCTTTGTTTTATTATCTCCTCCTTTTTCAAACAAACAAAACCAAAAAAAACGGGGGGGGAAAAAAGGGAAAAGGAGGAAAAGAGAAGAGATAATAAAACAAAGACCACAGATGGCAATAATAGAAACAAAGAAAACTTTAAGGTATTCGGAGACATTAAATTGAAGAAAGGAATCTGATAATCCCTTTGGCATTTAAATATACAATGCCGAAGCAAGTGATGCTGGTAAAACATGTCCGAACATTTAAGTTTCGCCATTGCCTAACTTGCATACCTTCTGTGACAAGGGGGCAAGATCCGTTTGAAACCTGGGACAACAAAATTTTGCTTGGGACCAAGCCTCAGATCCAGTACAGGCCAGCAAAGATAAGGCGGATGCCCGCTTTTGAATTTATCAAGTAAAGGGGTTTTGATTATTTTTTGTTTCCAATGATTTGATCTTATTCAAGAGGGGCTTACTTTTCGCTGAATCAGAAAACGATTGTCCATAATAACCGAATTATCTAAAACAGAAGAAGGCGGAATTCCGGCATTAAATTGGCTATGGGGGACAGCCAATTGTTTTTCAAATCCCACGTTATAATGAACGGGGCGTACCAACCCAGAATTTTAATGTGGTGGCAAGAGCAGGAGGGCAGATAAAATTGGCCTTGGATGCCACCATTGCCCTAAGGCGGCGAGAACTATGTTTTCTGGGGTGGAAGGGAAGTTACATGTCCTTCTGATCACAGTAATGGGCCGCGAATTGGACCATAATGGCTCAATCTTAGGACATGGCAGAGGACTTACGCAAAGAGCCCAAGGTTTAAAGGGCCTTCTTTATAAGAGCCAAGCCTATGGAGCCTTCCAAGCACGCAAAATACGAATTTTGACACGGCAACTGCATAGGAATTCCTTCGTGAATATGGCTTGGAGAAGGATTTCAAAATAAATATAGAAGGTTAAATCAACGCTACTTTGGCGCAGCAAATACCTTCAACACAATGGCAGTTGCCCGCTAGAAGCTGGGATGTTGGGGCAGTATAGATGCTAAAGAGGGGATTACCAAATGGATGGGATACCGAAACATTTCCGAACAATATAACAAGAAACTACCGAAGCCATGTTGGTCTCTTAAAGGCAGGAGGACTTCAAGGTGGTGGAGTAAACTTTGATGCCAAAATCAGAAGAAACTCTACGGATTTGGACGACGGTTTCCATGCACAATATTGGAGGGGCAGATACCTTTGCTAGGGCCTTGATTAACCGCCGATTAAAATTATTTCTTCCTCAACGTATGAAAAGACTTTGCGATAATATAGCTCTTTCCGAATCCGGAAAAGGAAAGACTTCGAGAATGGGAAACTTTAATTTTGGAGGCCCTGTACAAGATGGCCCAAGAGAAATGGGAATTACAAAACTAAAGAGCGGAAGCAAAGAGTGTTTTTTGAAAACATATCAACAATTCATATAACATAATAAGTAGTTTCACAAATATTATATTTGAAGTAAAATATTAAATTTTGCATATTAGTCCCAATTTTTGTTAATTTTTGCTCCTCCTTTATTAAAGGGAGGTGGATTCCGCTTTGGCGAAGACCGGAAGGGATCAGATGTTATATTTTAGTGGATAACCCTGTAACTGGAATTAAATGGTCAGTTTAGTCGCTTATCTCCCCGTCCAACGCGTTGGACCCCCTCTTTAGTAAAGAGGGGAGCTTTTTATAAGAGCTAAATAATGAAAAGATGTGTAAATCCATACAGGAAAGATCTAATTGAATCCAGGAAGGAATTAAGAAAGAACCTAACGCCGGCAGAGGCATTTCTTTTGGGAAGCATATTAAGGCAAAACAATTTGATGAATAAAAAATTTGTAAAAGCAGCAGTATTGGAAACCTATATTGTAAGATTTTTATTTGGCATCCGACAAATTGATCGTTGAGGTTGCATGGGGCAGTACATCAAAATCCAACGGCTATGGAATATGATGAAAAAAGAACTCTATTTTTTGAATCGAAATTTAGGTTTTTTCAGTCAAAGATTTGAGAATAAAATGGTTTTGAAAACTTACCATCTGTTTTAAACAGAAATAAGAGATAATTTAAAGAAAAAATAAATATGTAAATATTTAAAGGAGACGATTTTACCTGATGAATTATACAGCTATTACGGATCTAATTATTGCTCTAGTTTAAAAGGCATGACCCGATTTCCCTCTGATCAGATTACCATAATCTGGCCAATTTTTAAAGATTTTATGCAAAAAATACCTAAGGAGATTGCCCAATTTTTTGAGGTTTCCATTTCAACGGTTTCCAAGGCATCAATGATAGCCAGTGAAAATAAGCCGGGAGTTAAAGTTTAAGATCCAATACTAACGCTAAGGAACATAAATATAGGCCCAATAAGGTAGCCTTAAGTTTACTGCAAAAGAAGACCAAAAACCATTGGGGTAGTGGTGCCCAATATTCCTCATTATTTTTTTTACCAGGTGTTTTCAGGATAGAAAAAAGTAGCTAACGAAGTGGCTATATTTTTGCTAAGCTGCATCAGTGATGATCCTATGAAAGGAGTGTGGCAACTGAAATTTTCCTAGAGGGGGTACGGTTGATGGTCTAATAGTTTTCGCATGGCGGAAAGAAACTCAGTTTTAAAAATCAAAACTAGGTCATTTTCAGAATATATTGGATGAACAGGTTCCTTTGGTTATGTTCGTAGGGGTTTTCGGATGAAATCTTAATGTGACAAAGTTGTGGTAGATGATTTTGAGGCGGGATATAAAACCACCACATATTTTTTAAAAATCTAGGTTGCAAAACGGTTTGCATTGGGTTCAGCTATTGATCACTCCAAGCGTTTTTGGTAGATTGCGGGTAGATGCGGTATAAAAAGCCATTGAAGGAAGCCAGATATCCCTTATGATGCAATTAATACTTTAGGGTTGGCAAGAAAGACGAACTGGAGGCCTATGACCTTTGTGTTGAATTATAAGCCCTATTGAACGGTATTATGTTGGGATGAAATTACGGCCGTAGAGGTCTTACAAGATTGATCAAAGGCAAGGGGATATAGAGTACCCGGAGGAACATCTCTGTTGTTGGAATTCCAATGGCAAATTATCCCGTTACGTACCCGCACTTACTGCGGTAAGTCAGCCTGGAACTTTATTGTGAAACGGCGGCAAAAAGTGCTGCAATTGAAAGGATTGAGAGCAATAAAAACCTATGAAAGCACCACTCAAGTGTTAAACCAAGTCTAATGTACGGGATTCCACCAAAAGGTTTATTCTTACCTTCATCCCAAAAAAAAATATTAATCTATGGGTGTTAAGCCCTCTTTCACTACTTGAGTTCATATACCCTATTTCTTTTAAAGTGCTTTATGGTGAAATCGAAACAAACTAAGACAACGGTCCAAATCCTGATTCCATAGGATAAACCTGTAAAATACTTATTGTCGTTCAAATAGTCTGTTAGGCCTAATCCCATGTATAAATGGCAATAATATAGCTCCCAGGCTAGGCAGGTCTATTTTCTCCTTATATAAAAAAGCCACCGTTACTATCCAAGCCTTTTACAAGCTTCAAACAAAGGCTTTTCAAAAGTGATTTTGCTATGATCTTGTTTCATCTTCAAGCCTGCTGTATTTGGCAACAGTTCTAATGGCATCGCCAAAATCATAAATAAAAATCCCCTTTCATAATAGTGTCCAGCTCTATAAGACAGAGGCCTTATTTCTCTTGGAGAAAGGATGTTGTTTAATTGGTGTCATTGTGGCATACTCGCAATGGCAACTTTGGAGTTGTCCAATTTTTTTAATTTTTCGAGTGTTTTCCTTTGGCAAAAGTATAGCCCTTTTAGACGTTTTCCAATTTCCTTTTAGCGGATAAAGGGATTCCTCAAATTGATTTGTCGCAACCTAAGATCATGGAATTGAGGTTAATGGTGTCCAACATAATTGTCCAATGGAGCGTCTGCCCAACCTAATTGGTGAAAATTTCCCGACTCCACTACCGGCTTGGAAACTGCATTTCAGTATCAGATGGCCATTGTCATAGGCAATGGTGTTTGTTAATAAAAGGTCATCAATCTCCAATACCCTGTTTTTTTCCTGTTTATAATAGGAAACTGGCCGTTTTGGTTTTAATAGATCGATGGCCGTATAGTCTTTGGGTCCTGTAAATATTCAAATGCGTTTGCAATATTGCATATGCCATGTACATCTCCTTAAAACGTTATGGTTTACCGTTGAAGAAATATACAAGGGGTAATTGTTGTCCAAATAAATAATGTCGTTAATATAGCCTTGAAGTAATCTCTTGGAATTGATATTTTTCTCCTTCAAATGGTGAACCATTCTCCAAAGCTCGTTGAGCTTCAATCCGATTTTATTATAATAGAATCTTGCCTTTCTAATCATTATTCCAAAGAGGGGAGTGTAAAGCCATTGTTCGTCGGTCATACGCTTTGTAATTCGGAAACAGCTATTTCCTATCGCTGGCGTAAGGTTACTCCAAACCATTTTGACTTGCTGAAGGAA
>Ga0163217_1093296_pt1 | contig 21067 bp, 6 predicted proteins | sample SynspAceP_FD_185933 | JGI IMG/M metagenome (GOLD analysis project Ga0163217, IMG submission 185933) | Saline lake microbial communities from Ace Lake in Antarctica - Synechococcus sp. Ace-P (PacBio error correction) | ecosystem: Environmental > Aquatic > Non-marine Saline and Alkaline > Saline ...
AATTGTGCGCTTAGTTGGTGGAAATGCAAACATGGCACCGGATTAAAACATAAGAAAGAGAGAACACCTTTAATACCTACTCCCGTAATCGCATTAAACTAAAGCCAAACAACCTTAGCATAACGTAAAATCTAATAGTGTTCGCGCCTCAAAATAATGTATTTTTGCGCGAGAATTATGTATTGCAATATAATTGCGCGTTTAATTTATTTGGATCAGTTTTTTTCTATGGCCCACAATCTCAGCCGTGGTTTTTTTATTTTTATTCACACAGCATAAAAAACTCAATAACGTGCTCACTTATGCCGGTGTTAGGAGCAACCTACTAGGCTGATAGATTCGGAAACGGTTTATCACACGTATGTGACCACCACCATGCTGAAATGAGTGAAAGTGGGGCCGAATCCAGTTAAGTCAGGGACGTGTTTTTTTGTGTCCCTCTGGGGATGATGGGGGGAATTAATTATACTTTAAATGGCTTACAAAACAGCTTATTTGAAGTGAAGCCAAGGTGATGATCATCATCAAAAAGACCGCTTTTGATCAAATTGTGTTTAGTGCTTTTTAACCTCCCATTAACTTGACACTGCCTTGTACATTGATGATAATACAATTGCCTTTATGATCGATAACGTGGCAACAATTCACCCCTGCATCACTCTTCGTAAAATAGCCACACGTCGTCCACCGCAACTGCTGATTTGGAAAATCAAGTCCGTACGTGATTTAATAAATGCCAAGTCACCTTACCAAACTCCTCCTTTTTAATTTGCTGTTACCCTTTTTGTTTGGTTTACGACGGTGCAGCAACGAGATCGCGAGACATAGTTATACTTACGAAAGTAATATTATTTTAAGCGAAAATGGACGTTTTAGGACAATTTGCTGAATATGTAAGAGAATAAGATGATCACTACCCGAATCAATTTATACCAGCAAGACCAACAACATGGTACTTTAACTGTGGAAACTCGCCGGATATAAACAAATAGAAATAACGCTTTTGGATGCCATGAATGAACAAACATCCTAAGCTTTCAAGCAAAGCTACATGTTGCAGCACAAGTTTAATTCGCACCTGGTCCTGTCTGTTTAACTAATAGACAGGAAATTACGGAAGAACAGGAGGGGAAAATTTAAAGTATCGGGGGAAGAACTCTTACTGGTCATACACTAGACATAATCAAAAGATCTATCAGCGCCATTGTACGACTTTCTTACACAATCGCCAGTTTAATGAGAAAAAATTCAAGAAGCCGAACTAAAAGATGAACACAGTAATTTTATTCCGAAATCACCAGCAAAAATGGCTGAGATCACTCATCTAAATGTATTAAAAATATAAAGTGCCACGCATGCTATATGAGATTTAATAGAACGGACTCAATATTTTTATTGTCGTTCAAGCGTAAAGCGTAAATCCTAATGGCAATGGGACTCAATGTATGACGCACTATCTATAGCTTGATTATAACTCTTAACATACCTTCAAATAAAGCGGTGATTCAATACGGTGAGGTCCAAACTTCTATTCAATAGGGCAAAAACCGAAAGACAAGCCGAAATCCGAGCCAAGTAATAAATATGACGTCTTCAACAAAGCCTTGTTCACAAGCGGCAGTATATGAGAAGATAACGATCCTATGAAACACACAGGTTCCGATTAAGCTTTTAGCACTTCGCGATTAGATTGTATATCACTATCTTGCTGTAAACTTACCCAACCAAATTTATATTACTTCAAGCGTAGCCATAAATAAAGCGACCTCTCTCATTTCAAGCCCATAGATATATTAGAGTATGGTGGCTTCACTTACTTGCTTTTCTTATAGCTCTAGACCCAAGGTAAATTCATATATAGCGCTATTCGCGCTTTCGTTCAAGAATGCTTTTGTACTTTACCGTGGCTGATTCCAGCGACTTACCATTAACAATAATTGCCTCGGTGCATAATCATGCAACCGCAAGCGGTTGACTGCCTTGACTGATGAATAGCAATACAGGCTAACAAACAAACAAGATCGCGTATGACGATCCTGGAACACAACATATGTACTTTGTCACCTCTGGCTATTTACACCCATATCAATAGTAAATTAAGCAATTGACCAAACTTACTTTAGTAGTCATGTTGCAGTGACACACAAAATTTAACAACTTAAATTGTATATACTCAAGGGCTCAATTTAACCTTAATTCACGTATAAAGTAATACAGCTTAGCACCATAAACAGTTTAGGCGATGAAATTTTCTCTGTTGAAAAAGCACTCACTAAACACTCATGATGGTATTTGTCAATTTAGGTCTACCCTTTATCAAGCGACAAGTCCACTATATGCCTGTGGCCCTCACTTGTGGTGCTATTCTGGTTAGTTTGGCCAAGCGTCAATATGTGGGTGACCAAGGTTTTTGTGGCAAATACACGCAACAACGACTTAATCACTTGAGTCTAATGGTATTGAGGTATGGGTCGGTGGTGGAGTTTGCTACTTATTTCGTTTGACACATGATCTGGCTGGTGACGCGAGTGAGTGCCGATATTCCGACAAAATGTTATTCCCATCAATAACCTGTCCCCATCGTTTTTGCGGCAACGCGGACCGGTGAGGTCATCTCGCGTTTTACCTCGACACCACAGTGTTGCAATCTGTTGTCGCATGGGCTTTGCATGGCGCTGCGCGCAATGTAACCTTTATGGTTCTTAATTTAATGAATGTTAACCATTCACATTAACGCCTATGTGCTGATTGCCGTGCCTTGGGTGTTATTTCTATTCGGAATTTTGGTTGCAAAGGTCAGAGTAATATCTTCGCAATAGGTCAAACAGAGTAAATCCGATGTGGTGCTTATATTGATGAACAGTTTACATAGAATCCCAAACGGTACAAGCCTACACCCATGACAAATCGATAAACACGTTTTTGTCGCATCGATGCCCTAATGGAACGCCCAAAAACGTCATCCAATTCCGTCCTTGATGATTGCGATATATGGGATCAATCTATTAGCCATCACTTTGGTGGCTTGGCTGTGCGCAATTAGCTTAAATAATTAAAACCGCTGGTGAGTTAACCGCTTTCAATGTTTATGCGTAATGGCAGTGGCAGTGTCGCGCCCATAGTGAAGTTATTGGTGGAAATACAAAAAGCGCAGTGCGAGTGAGCGCTTGATGAGTTATGCAAACCGACAGTACAGTGCAAACACAAGCAAACACTGTTTCAATATCTAACCGAGGTCAGAGTAGAATTAAAACTGAAGAGGTTTCAATTTTACTATCCACTGTCATGAAAACACGGTTCTAACAGAACTTAATTTGAACTATCAAAATGCTGCGAGCGAATTGCGCAAGTCCGTCCAATAGTGGTCGGGTAAATCAATCCCTTTTCTATTTTGCACTTTTATGAGTAGCACAGACAAATAACCCTCGATTCATTACCTATTGCCCAGCTAGATATCATCAGAGCTGCACCAAAACAAATCGCGATTGGTATTGCAAGAAGTCGGCTTAATTTTTGCTTCGCAGTGTAATCACGACAATATGCCTAGGTCGTCGAATGCGAGTAACGGATGATGCATTGCCGGCGCTAAAGCCTGCAAAGGCACGATAAGTTGTCAGTCGAAATTAGTGAGGATATGAGACGCCAATTAGGGAACGTGGAGTGAGCGTTTAATCGGCGCCAGAAACAAACTAATTGCTATTGCTTCGGTGCGATATTCAGCAGACCGCCATTTGTTATTGGATAAGCCACCAGTGACATTAGATTCAGCACAATGAAGTAAAATATAGTGAAGTTTAGCACTGGATGAAGTTGATGAAGACAAAACCACAATTAGTATTGCCTCACTCGAGCGTCTACCTCATTACAGACAGATAAGATAGTGAAATGGATAAAGGAAAATAATAGCCATCGGTCACTCACCAAGAAACTGGTGCCAATGAGCAATAGTTGTACTCAAAGGGTAAATGGCAGAGTTGCCAATTGTTAGTTTAAATTTTAGATACGAGATACGGATATACATACGAGAAAAGGAACTAAAGATGACAAATAGGATCTGAGGTAAATGATGAAATTGCGCAAATTGGGGAAGTGATACTAGTACACCAGCCGGCAGGTGGAAGAGCGAATTTAATGGGCCTGAGTTGCAAGTTTGCGAAGCTTGCCTTAATCCCCATGGCATGAAGCCAACGGTAGTATGCTGCGTCGCAGTATTTGACTCAAGGGCGATGAATATATTGCCTCAAGGCCCAATGTGCGTTATCCCATGCGCCGTTTATGGCGCATTTGGTGCTCATCAATCCGCTATTATCAGTCAAAGTGAAACAAACGTTTGGGAGGGAAGGATGTTGTCCGGTTCCCGCACTAAGGGGGAAAAATAAACGTGCCGATGCGGTCCGAGTAGATTATCAAGGAATTGATGGTCGCTCCATAATCGCCGATTTGAGGGTTTGTGCTCGGGTTTTTACATGAGTGGAATCATTTAATTTGTCGACTTGGTTTAGAACCATAATTCAATCAGGACAGCACAATCTATGCTATGAAAATTGTGGTACATGCTCTCGAACAAGGTTAGCTGTTAAATGGCTCATTTGCACAACATAAGTAGCTAGAAGGTGAATAATAGTTTATAAAAATCATGTATCCCTAGCAAGCATTTTTGCGTTTGCTTGGCGCCGTGTTGGAGACCCTATCTATAGAGCCACCCGCGCTAAGTGTGTGGCTGCAGACGCATGTATTTGATCCAATATTATCCTAGCCTTCGCGCAATCCTTGACTTAAGCGACCCCATGGGCCTCACGCTGAGGTAACTGAGCGCGACATTACGGCTATTGGCGAACCGTGTACTGAGCTTTGGTCCTTCTTTTTACGGGTTCTTATACCTGTATTTGCAGCAGCATCGACAAAGGCCATGTTTGTTAGCATAGTGATTGTGACCGTATGCTGTCTACAGTATTCAAATATGGTTTCGCTCGTCCCTCGCCCAGAATTTAGTGCCACATGGTAGTTATTCTAACCATAGTTCCCCCGTGCCATTCAATGATGTCGGCCTTTTAGTGTAATTAACCTCGCTGATAATTGCTAATAGCCCAAATTTAGAGTCAGTATCACAATTCACGTTTATTACATTGCGCGCTATTTTTAGTGTATGATCGTTGAATTCGTATCATATTTGGGGGCACTGCCCGAGTGATGTTCAACGCGGGCTGAGTGCCGGCAAGTGTAATGGGCCTGATGATTATCGTTTTCGCCCGTTTTTGGCAAAAACGTCGGCAATTTTGTTATAAATAGCTTCCCTTTGATAACTCCGTATCCTCTGGCAGTTTAAACGCTTGTTAGTAGGTAAATTTCAATAACAACGCTTACACTTTATTTCATTTTCGAGCTTGTTAATTGGGGGAGCCTGCTTCATTAGCATTATCCCTATAAGGTCCAAATAAAGTGATTATGGTAATTTATGTTTTAGTTTTCCTCTCTTCGTTGTTTGTTACCTTACTACCGATGTCACCATGGCGTGTATTTATTTTAGGCCTGCCACATTGGCTGCGCAATGAGCCTTGCTTTGAAAAACAGAGCAGCAAACCCAAGCGCCAAGCTTTGCGCAAGTGTCGTGGGTGGCAGCAAAAAGCATTAAAGTGCGGGCAAAATCCAACCCAATACGTTGAAACAATATTTAGTCAGCCCGTACTTGGCCACACAATTCTTGAATATGATGAATAAACCGGAGTTTGTGCGACCTTTCCTGCTATTTCTCACACGCCAAGTCAATGACTGGCCGATTAATTAAAGGGCCGATAAAATATGTTGGCCAAACATAAGGAACTTTTAGCAAGCTTACCCCAAGAATATGGCGTGCCTGGGCACACTTTATGCTTTGGGCGCTAGAACTAATTTTGGTAACTACAGAAAGTAGATGCAATTATTGATTCTTGACCAACCTTAGCCTCGACGCTAAACGTCCAGGATAAGTTCTTTTCTGAGCCGAATTAATCAAGCTTCACGTTTTACTCGAAAGAGAGGATTGCATTGTTTTAGTTGACATGGTGGGGTCTGGCAGGTGCAAATGGGCCATACACAAGTTTTTATGCCGACTTGCGCATTTACCATGCACGTGACGGCGATGGCGAGGCAAAATGGATCTGTGAATCTTAGAGTTAGATGCTTCGCTTGGCGGACTAACTTTTTAAAAAGCTTTGGCCTGGCAGGAGGGTTTTTTCGCTGGGCAGAGAAGTGCCTCTACATATTTCACGAACACATTTTGATATATCAAGTTAGCCGTAAAAAGCAATGTTCAAACTTATCGCTCTGGCGGGGAAAGGCATTACTGAAGTCGTAATATTGCGCTAAACAATAGCGATATGCCCGCCAGCGCTGGTTGGTTTCCCGCGGGGCATACGCCAGCATTTTTGATATATCATAATTTGAATCATCTTACGTTGGAATAATCAGAATATATGGCATCGCGGTTGTCAACTGCTGATCAACATTGCAGGCAAAGGCCCCCTGTCTAAGCCTTTGCCTGACTTACCCCAATATACCCTGCGAAATGCAAGAGTTCAACAAAAGACTCAACGACTTAGGTTTGGATTTGGGCAAGCCAGAACGGTATTTTAGGGCCGCAACTACGCCACAAGGTGTGCGGGCTTTCAAGCTCTAAAAATTTTTAATTGCTGACCGGTTTAATCCATCCAAAGAAAACCGTGTTTAATTCTGTCATGAGTGAACCCAACAGACCAGCCGCACTCTAGCTTCACCCGTGGCAGAAATGCCGTTTTAAAGAGAGCCCTTACGCGGTTTGATAAAAGTCTGAGCGACAATTATAATTTTAAGTTTCTAATCATATCGTTCGAACCATGATTCGGTATATCATAGGTAAATTGGGTGGCAAATTTTCATTAATCTCGCCAATTTGATGCATGAAAACAAAAACTCAGTTTTTACGCCGCTAATAGATTTGTCACCCATTGATTGACCAAATATATAAGCCCAGAACCAAATGTTGCCCTTAACTTCTGGCCGCATAGTAACAACTGGTTCAAATAGAGGTGCTTTGAATGCCTGTGGGCACTCCCGAGCCAGTTGCCGACACGTAATTCCAACAAATTGTCTTCAAGCAGACGGACGCGCTTGATGCAATAAACCATTGTTGTTCAGATTCAAATCCGTGGCTTGAAGACTATTTACTACAAGGTTTTCCCAGCACTTGTGAAATTATGCCAAGGCCGCTGCAATTAAGATGTATTCAGGTTCAATGTCGTTAAACCAGCGCCACTTTTTGCTGGTTTAATCGGGCTCTAAACTTAAGGAATTAAATCGGCCAACAATCACGAATCCAATGAACAGCAATATAATCCCTCGTTACTCTATCAATGCCAAGCGTTTTTAAAGTGTTTTATGTGGCCGACGGCTTTATTCTATAGTTGATTTGCCATATTAGATTGCTAGCAATTGAAATCACACCTCACTAAATTGGGTCCTTTGGTAATGCCTTCTAACCATCGCTTTTTTAATAGCGCATTTGGCGTTTCTCTGCATTGCAGTACCGCGACATTATGGACCACCTAATTGGGGTGTTTAGGCTTCGTGACAACACCGGCACCCATTAAACCCAAGAGAAATTTATTTGCTTCAACTATTCGTCTGTAACAATTGTTGCGGCAATGTTTTCAGTAATATGTGATAAACATTGCGCTTTAATCCTGTGTTTACAACCTTAAGTTAAATGACAATGAGCAATTAAACGAAGACTTTGATGACGATATTCTCGCCATTTAATTGGTTAAACCAATTAAAGTTAAGCACTATAAAAAAAAATACCTAAATGCGATAAATGAAAGAGTTGTTTATAGCTGTGTCAAGAAACGAGACCATATCACTATTGTAGATACAAACAACATTAGAGGTATTAGTATCGAGCACCTTGTATTCCTGAGCCTGAAAAGCTTGCCAAATGGCACAAAACTACTAAGTTGATTGTTGATTATAATATCACCGCCAGCGCCATGTTGGCTTTGATACTGCGAAATTGGGCGCCTCATTTTTTAAGCTTAGCGGGTTGCTGCAAACATGAACCCCCATTCTTTTCTGCTGGGGATTTTTAAGCAACCAATAACACCTGATGTTACAAGTTTGATTGGGAGGCTTCAGCAATACTGTCCTGTTATTATCGCAGCCACGGAGATTGTCTCACAATCGGCTAATTGAAGATCCATAGAAACCTTCAAATAAATGCGTTTCAGAGGAAAGTTTGTAATCGTTGCTCGATACATAGGTTCATAGGACTCGACAAACCTATTATGTTTTCCACGCTAAGGTCGATGGGAGAAAAGTAAAATATTGGCGGAGCGACTTGCATGCTTGATATAAAATAATTAACGGTGCTTGTTTATTTTGTCGCTCTTTGGTCTGCTACCTAGGCTTAGCCTCAGACAGAAAAGTCACTCTAACAATCTCCTGCCCATTCTATAATCAAGCACGCAGTTGAGCGATTTTGCTTGAAGCATGGCCAAATTGAATAAATGGTCTTGAAATTTGTTTTGTAAATATTTCGCTGGTAATCTGGATTCTGCAACGATCACCATTGTTTATTAGCCAGAGCTTTAGTTGCGCAAAGTAACGAAGTAATAAACATCGCTTAACACCCTAGTCTCGTTAAACAAGGCTTAAGTAGCTAACAACTCCTGAGGCTGAAATGTTCATTTAATATTCAATTCCACTTGTATTATCATGAAATTGAGTTGGCAGTCTCCACCAAGCCGAGTAAAAAAGAAAAAATAATAAATTAGGTTTTAAATCCATTATTTTAATATTTCTTTTCCTCCAGGTTTTCATAAGAAATTTAGACATGATATGACAGTCACCTAGATTGGTGTTTGTTGGCGGCTTAACAACCATTCTATTAATTCATCCGTGAACATGGGTTTGGCAATAAAAGTACCCTTGACCAACCGACAATCAGCCCATTTTTGTAGCCACTGTTTTTGATAGTCAGTTTCTATACCTTCAAGCAATAGATAGTGAAGTCTAGAATTTTTTACCTAAATTTCCAAAATCATATTGATTACATTTTGCTAATTTTCATTCCCGTCTCCAAGTGACTGAACAAACTGCATCAATTTCTTTTAGCAAGTGGGCGGTAATATTTGAGAATATGGCGGCTTAGTGAAAGAAAGCGCAGTACCAAGTCGTCAAGGCTTATCTTAATGCCGGTAAAGCCACAAAACGTTGTAGAGAATGTCTTATGCGGCTCGTAATGGTTAATGCTTGGTTTCCGTTTACTGTCTAAATTCTAGAGAGCAGGAGACAAACCGTATTTTTTGATGCGCACTCACTGACAACCAATAAGTAAATAGTTCTGGATGCATATAAATCAAAGATGAAGCGATCTGAAGCCACTGGCAATGTGTAACCTAGTTCAAAGTAAATCGTTGCAGAAGCATGCCATCCGTTTGTACTCAAAAAATCAAACAACGAGTGAAATAACTCAAACCTGACTGTTTCAGAGCAATAGCAATAAATTCATCTGTGGCGAACAAAAATACCATCAGTCACGCTGGGCATCTTGCCCAGATGACTCAAAACCGGCACGACGTCCGACCAGTGGATTAAATTGATTTTTTGGTTTGTAAACATCACTTAAATTTGCCTTCCCTAATACTCTGCCGTAATTCTGTCATTAAAGAATAGGCTGGCTGATGTGTCTGGTTTTTTCCTGTGAATACGGAACATAGGATTATTTTTTAAGGGTGGCTTTCTTTAAGGGTTTCTGATTATGCACATGCTGACTAATTTTAGTTAGCAGAATTTTTTGATTAATATTGACCAAGCTGCTATCTTAATAAGCTAAAATACAGAATATGTCGCCACACGCGATCCACTTTAATCTCGTTATCGTTAGTTTGTCGATGAAGTGTCGGCACAGTAATCCCTTGTCTAATAAGATTGAAAACTTGCTTGTGACCTGACATGTTCTCTTTGAGCCGGAAGCCAAATATTTGAACGTAAGTTTTATAATATGGGGCCAACACTCCCTGAATATAATACAAAGCCAAAAGTAAACTTGCAATTTCCATCAAAAAATTTCACTACAAGCATCAATAAAACGGTTTGTCGCCACTCTTTGCGACTCATATATGATTCTTTGCTTTCAGCCAACTTACGATTGTGACTATATTCAGGCCAACTGTGGGTATACGGCCAAGCTCGGTCAACCCTATTTAATAAGCGATATTAGTAAAACCAGCACTGCGATATTTTCACAAAATACTTTAAGTAGATTGAATGTGCCAGAGGTAAGGCTTAGCTCTGAATTAACACACGACAAATAGCACATGCTTTCATTAATGTTCTTGGTTTTCAAAATAAAAATAACGATTGTGTTGGTGTTATGACATTCGTTCGTTTTGTTTCGTTGAAGGACTGATAATCACAGCTTTTAGTCTCTGCTGCAGAGACGAAGCTTGTTGATGACGGACAAGTGACAAACCCTCTAAATGGCCAAAAGCAGCCCGTCGTCGCTCCAGTCATCTGAGGCTCTTTCTACACTATGGCAGCGAGCAATCCCCCGTACAGCATCTATTTATCACGCCTTTTTTGACAAACAATAGATATGGCCAAATTTCATATCAATTACAGCGGCGAAGTAAAAGAAAGCAGGTCCATAGCGACTATTTACATTGCATTCTTGAGGAGGCGGCATCCCAGTACTATTTTGTAAGCCTGTTGGCTTCGGTTTAATGCGGCTATGTAATTCCAGGTGGCTATGTTGCTGGATACAAATAGAATGTAGTTTTCTGGGGGATATCCGCTTATTCCAATTATCTCACATTCTGATGTCTAAGGCACTCATTACTCACTTTTCAGAGCGAAACCCGTTGAACCGAGGTACAGTACTCAATTCTGACCGGGCATGTGAGCCCTTGCTCTTTCTCTGATTGGTGTGCTGAACTTAAGCGCAAGTCCTGCATCAATCCTCCTCCATCACTACATCTAATAGAATGAGGCCAATATCTTTTTGGTGCATTTTAATACTTGGCAGGCTTCAAAAGCGGAATTGCGTACAACTTGTAGTCTAGTGCGCTTGGTAATATAAACCTCTAAACTGCAACTAAGGCAAAAAATTTTTTTTTAGGTTTTTTGGTGAATGCTAGATTAGTCTTACCACACTTATACACTTTCCAAACTGAATCGGCGTGAAGCTTGCGGTTGTTTTTTCTTGGTTTGAGTTCGTTCTTCAGTAAATTTAAATGGTCATTACTTGTGACACACGCGACCTCACAGTTTTTATTCAACTAATAAAAGACGCTTTGCAGAATAAATGAGGAGAGTCTCTATAGAAAAAAATGTGTTGTTAAAATCGTTCGAGTGCAATATAGCGAGGCAGTCCGTCCGCTTTAAAACGATAAATGCCTTATTCTTAGATCTCTCAGTCTAATTGGACTAGAGTCTTTTTAGCACGATAAAGCTCTAAAATCTAAATAGTTGCTTTGCGAACAGGAAATATAACTAATCACAGAGTAGTATTTTTGTTTATAAAAAGGGTACTGGTTCAACGGACCATTTACCTGCTATCGATTCAAGCAAGTAATAATTACCTGGTGAGCATCAGGATCAACTAATAGTACTTTGCCAAGACGCTATCAACGATCGCTCCACAAGGGTGGCCGAGCTTTTACGTAAAGAAACGCTTGGTAGTTGCCGGAGTTCAAAGATAAACTCTGACAACTCCTGATAACGCCTTATAAAAGGATTTTTGGTGCACACGGCTTTTCTTAAGGTTGGCCACATCTAACCAGGCAGGAATATTCTTTTTCGTCATGGAGAGCGGCTTGATATGTAACGACTTTCTTTTTGTTAGCTGCAATCGAGTACGGTCTTTTTGCCACTCGGGCCCGCCAAGAGAGGAGTACTGTCCGGCCATCATTTGATAAGTAATCAAGCGGCTAAAGAAAATAAATCGACTGTGTCTACCTGCACCTCACATATGAAAATAAATTTCACGTGCGCGCTATAGACCTTGAGCGGCTGCCTATAGCATGCTTGTATGAAGCACGTGGGGCCTCCGCCTATTTCTGCAAAGCCGCGCACTAAACGTTGACCGCAAATCGATGATTTTTACCACCCAGATTTTATCGATCATAATCATTTTGTGGGCGTAAATCTGATGCACGCATTTTCGAAGTCGAGTGAAAAGACGCACTAAATTCCAGTCGCATCAATCTTGCTCACATAATATACGCACTGACTTCTAGCTTGGCCGTCGGTTGTCTATCATCCATTGGCTATTATGTTTGTCCCTCGATATATTTTCAAGGCAATATATAAAAAATGACGCTGCCGTTTTCTGTTCATAAGGTTTGAATACGAATGGGATTCTATTGTTGATCCGCCGAGCCAAGGTCCATTTTCTCTTGTAAAAAACGTTCAAGATAAGGCACGCATCATCTCGCAAATCCATAGAACGGTGTTGATTATAAGCGGGCGTTTCATCGTCCTTTGGCCCTTATAGGGTCTTCTGCGCAAGATAAACATGGCTGCGACCTGCTAGCTATAAACACTCCTTAACTATGAGTAATGTCGATTGACTCTGACTTCAAGCATCGGCGGAAAGGTAACCAGGTTTCAAGTTGTCTGAGTTTTTTTTTAATCATTGTCGGCAGAGAGTACTTATTGTTAACGAGCTGGCGACACTTTAAATTTCACTCATGCGCTATTATTATAACGCTGGGTCGGAGCGCAATTAAAACTTCGCCTGCATCATGTAAGCCCATTTCCATGTTGATTAATAATCTTGATTAGTTTGCTCGTCCCTGAACAACCTACATAAAATACCCATCGGTCTCATGTAACAGGAGTATAAGATTCGTTTTGTTCAGGGCAATAAGAGCCCGGCAAGTCCCAGCCTTCTAGGTATTATGTAAGTCCCATGGGCTTGACTAATTGGCTGTCTTTTTTTTCATTAAGCCAGTGGCCGATGATCATTGGTGCCCATCTTGCTGTAATTATTGTCCGTAACAACTATATATTTGCTGCATCCGCCCTACAGAAACCAGTGAGTCGCTGGTCCGACTTATAGATTACACATCGCACTTAGGTGCACTACTAGCCTTTATCTCGCTTCATAACGAAAACTCACTCTTATTGCGTTTGGCAAAAAGCCAAGAATTAAGTCATTAAATGTACTTGAGTAGCAAGATTTTTTTACCGACAAAGTGTCTCTGAAGGTACAAAAGTATAATCATCTAAAAAGCCTTTTTAATGAACAGCCTTGACTGGCTACTTGGCTGACGCGAACTACTACTAATTAATCCAATCAGCATGCCAACGGCAAATAGCCTTTGCTTATTAACCAGTATTTCATTGGCACTTAGACAGGCCAAGACATCCTGAATTATTGCCTTTCGCCTGACATCTCAAGAAGTACTACGCCCCCTGAAACTATCTTAGCTGACTTAGTCAATGCGACATAAATACTAAACTAACTTTTATAAGGTAAAATACTTAACCTGACATGTGAGCGATGTTTTACTCATTCGTTTCGCCCCTTAGCATCATTCTCTGGACTTGTAAAGTCCATATCACTAATGTCAATGCGAGATCAATAATGCCGCACCACAAATTCTTGGCACCTGGATCACGATAGCTTTAAAAGTAGTTTAACTCTCAGACCGGAGAATTTAAATTCATCATAAACGATAATCAGTGGATTCGCTTGGCTCACCGGTTGGCAAAGATCCTTAATAGGGCGCCAACTTGCACTGACAATATTGCAGCTTCAAGGTAGGTCTACATTTTACGTAAGGAATCGTTTGCCTGCTACTACATTTAAGGTCATTGTGACGAGTAAAGTAGCGGCAGTGGCTCGCACCTTCCTTACTAAGGCCATAGCTTGGCTAATTCAAGCCAAGTTAAAGGATCTTTATAGTGACGCATTTTTTGAGATTACATTAACCCATGCTATCGGTTAACTTCGGGTTCACGACAGTAAGAGGCTGTCATGTGGTTGTACTCTACAATTGAAAGTAGCCTCTTCACCTGAAAGACCGGCTAAACAGCATATAGTATTAGTAAAAATCAGAAAATTAGGCGTTAACAGGAGGCGTCTTCGCGCCTGGTGTCGAATGGTGCCTATACAGGGTTAAGCCGGTAAAAGCTTAAGCACCAACTCGAAGTTACCCAGGGCGCGTGGAATTTTCGTTCCACATAAACATAATCCATCACTGAAAAATTCACCAACCGAGAGGTCAAGGCCAAAGAGGAAACGATAAAACATGTTGACTACCGCGTAATGTTCCAAAACCCAATAAAAAAGAAACAAAAATATCGCATCCCACGATGGCGATGACTTTGCCACTTATGCACACTAGTAGAAATCCTATCAGGCGCCAACACACCTAAGCACCATCCAATTACCAACAGCACGCAATAAAAAAATCGTAACAACCTGCAGTGCCATATTCCGCATAAACCCAAGTACGCGGCGCTTCAACACACACTGGCACTTTCGGCACCTACTGCGCCGCGGGTCGGTATTAAAACGTAAGTATACAGATGAAGGCCATCCATGAATTAGCTACCGTCAATGCGCCGCAAAGTATAACCGGTCATAAACTAACGACCCCCTTAAGCTTTGCGTTACAGTAGTGCCTTTTGTACGTATTATGACATCACCACACGCACCTCGTTTTTATCGAAAGAAGTGCAGAGTGTGTAATACAAAAACCCCAGTGAAAGTAGGTCAAGAACCCATTAAATACAACATACAAAACCAACTGGGAACAAGATGGCTCCGATCAGGAAAACCCCGTTTGCACCCGATAGTATGGCAAATACTGCCGCCATGCCAAGAATAGCCCCAGCCATAAAGGCTCTGATCAAGTGTATCTCGGTAGACATAAATTATTTTTTGAGCTCCACTGCATCCACCATTTGGTGACGAACTCCGAAGAACTAAATAGGCATGGGTATAGTCTCATCGGTTTATGTATATAAAGTGGTTAAATTGCGCCCTATGAGCCCTTTTTATGACACTGAGCGGCAGTCCTGATTTAGTGCTTTAACGAGAGGCAACATAACCGAGCAAAAAAAAAACGAACACCGTCCTGCACCACATCTAATGTTAGATGGGTGAAGGACGTTCGTTATCCAATTCGCTCAAATGCCGTTAGCCAGAATCAATCTTTGATTTCTGGCTTTTAATGTTAGTCAGGCATTAATGAGCAGTATTAATTATTGTCATGCAATGCTATTTTTAAAGGGCTTGATTACCCTTTAGACATTAATCTGTTTACGAAAGCGCACTCGGTGGTGCGAATGTGCCTATTAATTGCGCATTGCTGTTGTCGAGAGGGCACAAAATGCCGGTCTGTAAAAACCGCTCTGGGTGGGTAAATAACAAACTTAATACAAGTAAAGCTCAAGATAGTTGCAATAAAAACCTGATCAACACTTCTTGTGACAATCGATTGCGAACAATTAGTTAATTTTAGAGATCAAAGCAACAAAGGCCCATTGATTTTAGCCAAGACTTAGAAGGGGCATAATAAAGTGTCAGCAATTGTGCATGTTTGGCTAATCCACATTGCTATAATCGCGCGATTTTTTGACACACCTGTTTTTAGAGGAACCTAATCCCACTATCCAACCTTCCACCGTGTTAAATCCACTTGACGAATGGAAAGCCGAACGTGTTTTGTTTTTCGTACCCCAAATATGTGGCAGAATGTACGTGACACGCGCCATTTTTACCTAATGTCACGGCCAAGAAATGACGACTAGGTTCGGATAGTGCGAACATTATTATTGTCACTGGGTGATGCCTAGTATTGACCTCCTAGTTTTTGGCATGGCCAGTTATTGGTCGCACGCCTTCAATTGCGCAGGAGCTTTCGTTGTTGGTATTATTAGCCAACCTAATTGGCATTCCTAAAGATGATTTATGCAAGTTAGGCGAAGCCAATCTGTTTTTTTGGCCCCCGTCACCGCGGCACATGGATTCGATGATCAACCGTTATACCGCTGATCGTAATTTGCGCCATGGATGATGCTTTACACTGGCGGAGAACGAAGAGCGGGCAAACGCCCCGACTCGTTGCGTAACGGTTAACACCAACGCTGTAAAGAAGCCTATAAAAACCCGTAGTTATCGGTGGTAAATTGAAGCTCCAGCTTACGCCGCATTTGGCCATTATGATTATTGGTCAATAAAGTGCGTCGCATGGTATTGTTTGATCTAAAGCCGAACATGTTTAATTTGTGTAATGCTGAACGCTCCTATTAAAATGGCTCATGCGTAGCGTGCCGGTGAAACTATCGAAACAAAATGCAAGGAGTATTCGCGTACGCGGTTAGTTCGTAAAGAGCTTTGCCCGGTTGCCAAGCGTAGATTCACCCATGTTGATGTATTGGTAAATCGATCCTAATCATCAGCCCGTATGAAACTTGAAGTAAGTGTGCTGTTCATCTGGAAGCGAAACAACAAGCCGCTATTGATTTGCAAAAAAGCCAAACCGTGGTAGTGCAGCCTTATAAAGGGCTGGCACGGAACGGCGCAGACCATAGGGAGTATAACCCTATGCGTTATAACGCACCTGAGATGTGGTGCGCGACCGGAAAAACCCGACTATTTGCCCATAAAATTCGCTGAATATTACGATCAGGAAAACGAATCCCAGGTTCGTCGCTCGTGCTTTATGTAAGCGCAGCGCCATGGTGATCGCAATTGAGATCCTGAGAATCAACCCCGCCCGGCCTTACCCTTAGAAACCGAAAAGAAATGGAATGAACGGTGTTTGATTGCCCTGAATGCGCGGTGCGCTTCCGAGTTTGGCAAAAGCTAAAATTTCCAGCTTACGACATTGAATCAAAACTCAAGTCCAAGCATTAATGTCGCGGTTTGTTTTGGTGGCTGTAACTTATTTGTATCTAATTACTGGGGGGAAGCATGAAGGACGCGTGATCCAAAGCCGTTCTGAAGAGTCCAACATTCGCTGAAACTAGAACCAAATTTCGCGACAAGGTCTCCCGGTTTTTACCGTGCGTTATCTCTGCTTGGGCGGGCACATACTGCCAACAGCTAATATGTATATAGCCGCGGCGTGTAAAAAGCCCAAAGCAGAGCAAACCTGCGCGTTTATCATGCGTATGGCCAGGAATATTGCGGCACTTAGGAGCACCGACAAACGCCCTAACCGTGGATTTATATCCTGTAAAAGCCCGTGCTTGTGGAGGGGGTGAAAAAGTAATACTGATTGCCTCTGGAGTGGCGCTAGACTTGGTCGGTAGGGACGCAGAACCTATAGTCCGTGAATTTGTTTTACCCATCCGTAGGTGGCTATTTAAATAATTGCCAGAGCATACCGAGAAAAGCGCACATTGGTATTAAAATGATGAAACCACGGGCATGGACAGCTACGGTAAATTATCAAGCCCATGTTGAAAATAACAGTAAGGAAGCGGAGCGTAAGAGCAATACCTGACTCCGTAATTTTATTTCAGCCACCAAGGCACTGAAGAATTGATATTGCTTAACTTAGCACATGGTGGTTAGAAAGCGGAGTACATTTCAAACTCGTCAAGTTAAACAGGAAATTTTTTTATCCGCATCTCCTCATGGCAAATCTGCGACTACCATTGTATCACACCGGTAATAAACCCGATCACAGAGGGTTAAATCACCCAAAGTGAATGTGAATGTGCCTCAAGGTGATAATTGCATCGCCGTTTTGCATCGCGCTTTTTTTACGTTACTCAACGAGCGGCAATGCCTTTATTGCGTAAAAACTTTAATAGATGATGGGTAGGCCCTTGATTGGCAGCGGCCCTAAGTGTTTTGGTGCCTGCAGCAAGAGTCGCAATGACTGAAAGTCGCGACATATAAAGATTTTGCCAACTCTCAGTGGAATAAAGCTCGTGAATAGCAGCATAATAGCCACCCAAGCGCAAGCAGGGTTTACACGCGTTTAGTGATAATCAGCCGCATTAATAAGGCTGGTGGTAAACTGACAAACCAAGCGGTCCGTCCGCTCGGGCAAAGCGTTAAGCTTCACAGAATAACAGCAGCTTGGGCTATTAAGCAGCCCAAGCTAATACACCGATTAGTTTAGGTGTACTGGAGCTTCGCTTTAGGCCAATACTCTTTAGTACTGCACTTTAATCACTCGTCTAGACATCCTCTAATAATCTCATCGGAAAATGAACCCTGAACGCATTACGGTTCAAGCACAAACGCCGTAAATCAAAATTACCTGCCTAAGGCACTTTTTCTGCTTGCGCAGCGTACAGACGAAATATTTAATCTTCCCCTATTTTGTAGGAAATTGGGCGACGCTGGCACCACTTGATAATAACGGTCAATTTTTGATCATTAACGCGATTTTTCAGTCAAAGAGCGCTGTATGTGCGAGGCTAAATAGCACTGCTTTGCTGGCGTTCCCAAAGATGAATAGCATATCAACCACTAGCGCACGCGCCGACGCCCACATTCATAACCAGGCGGCCAAAATCACTGAGGGTTTCACTAAAGCCCAACTAACATATATAGAAGAGGATATAGGATACATAAACCACCTCACAAACGCAGAATGATTGAGAGTGCGGCGGAATTCCGGTACGTCCTGTCTTGGCGATGGCATTTGTTGTAAATGATGGCCGCGGAACTGCTCATGTAAACTTAAGGCCAGCAAGGTTGTACAAGGTTGCCACCATGTTTGGGGATCATGAGCTTAAAAATTACGTACGCGGAGTGCGGTGTCAGGTGGGCGGCATGTAAAAAAGAGCGCCCCGTGAGGCCAGAGCCCTTTAATTGTAACAAGACTATCATATAACACGGCAATGGGTAATACAAAGAAGGTAACACGGCCATACATTTTTGGGTAAATAAAGGCGGTTTTTCTCTAATACTCTTGCCGTCAAACACATACAAATTGCGGAGTCACTAGCGAAGATTGAACAAAATTCGGCTTTACTGACAGAGAGAGATTCCACTTGTTTAAATAATGGCATCCATTTCTTGTTGAATACGTGCCACTTCAATTAAACCGAGTTCATGGATTTCTTTCCGGTGTCGAAGCGTGGTGGTGGTATAAGGAAATTAGCCACGTAGGCATAATAAACATCATCGCCACCCTTATTACTGCCAATACACATTGGCTTGTCTGCAATTGGGCAGGTATGCAGTTTAGACAAATAATCGGTAAAAACTCTTGAATAGGGACTGGCACCAACGGCCTCGCTGCGATCAAATTATTTTGGCCTTAAATGTGTAGAGTCTGCTTTGTTGCTGACTAAATTCTGTGCCGGAAACCGGGTGAATGGGTCAAACAAGGCGCTATCTTCGGCATACGTGACACAGGCATAGACATAGAGGATGGTTTTTTTCCGTAGTCTTTGAAACTCCACATAGATGCACAAAACCCTGGCCAAGGCCTGGCGTTGTGAGCAGTGCAAAATATTTTTCCCGGATTAAAACGCGGATAGTCCGGTCTAAGCGATTAAAAATTTTGCCTCGTAATCGGCGGCACTTTAAAACGCCATATGCGGGGCTTCAGCAAAGTAAGTATGCCAACACACTTGAAAAATTAATCGAAAGTATTTTGTCTTGATGGCAAAAGCTGCTTTTTCGGTTTGCCGTTGCGTAAAGAAAGCAAACGATAACTCACATTTATTGTCAGCCCTTTAATTGAGCTGGTGCAGATCGACCTCTAGTGTTTGTGCCCAGTACTTCGCTATAAACAGTCATCGCGCCTTGCCAATAGCCTGCGGCGTCCACTACAGACTGCACAGCTTCGCATCGGCCACTATCAGCCATTCTGGGTCGGTGTGGCGGGGAGGGAAAAAAAGACTTTTTTCTTGTTGGGCGGTTGTTGCCAGTGTTTTGCGAGCAGAGCGGAAAAGTCCACTATCGTGCATCAGCCAAAACGTGGCTACTAAATAAGGGCAAAATAGCGCAAGTAAACTGAGTTTGGTATTAGTTTCATTGTGTTTCTTATAGTTAAAGTGCTAGGGCGGCACAGCTTGCCGATGGGAATCGTCAATGAGATCTGGTGGCACAGTAAACCTACTGTGGGCCTTTCCTACTCATACTTAGCCGATGTAGGCACGCCAATAGATCCCGGTTTTCATTAGAAAAACACATGCCGGTTTTTAGTGAAATTCAGTTTTCACCGGCACCAATAAGTTAACCGCCTTTCGTGGCCAATTCCTACTCAATGCCAGGCCAGTGCGATGAGATAGAGCCCGGTAGTTTTTATGAATCTGGGCCTAAACCTTGAGACACATAATATTGAGCGTGCATGCATCATCGACCTACTCTTGCAGCTGCACCAACTGATGCGTTCAAACGCATGGCGTTGTCCTTGGACGCACTGTAATTCCAAATTTTGCCTTTGTGTTTTATTGGCTCCCAAATACAGAAAGTACACAGACACTCACTCAGACTATACGCCACACTTCGAATCACGAGCCGCAATCCATTAATAACTATGGAGCCCTTCGTCGAATGTTTGAACTTTTGACGTTATCCTAATGGGGTACGCGCTGGCCTTTCGTTAAATAGGGCCATATTCCACACACATGCTGCCCCCAACTGCACTTTTGGCAAGGAATGACATCATCGATTTAAAGCTTCGTTTGAAAACTCCATACCTCAACTTGCAGTAATTAGACCAAACGATGGCCATAAGCGTTTAGGTGATTTTCATTGCTTTGTGCATGAGTTGTACACTCATGGGTAACTTTGAACATGCGGCAGCCTAGGTAATAGGTCAAGCGCGCACATCTTGCATGTCTATGTGGCTATCCCATCACCCCCTTGAGCGACAAAATACAGTCACCGTATGGTTCCAAAGGCAGGTTCGCACCGGGCTTGAAAAACGCCGGCCTCAAGCAATAAGTTTGCTTGACTAGCAAAGCGCACAACCCTTCACATGCTCACTTCACTCGTACACTCATTACCGACCGGGCCAAGGATTCCGACGAAATGCTGGGCTCTTCAAAACGGGCAAAACGACACCAATTTTCCCTTCACGAGAATATATCACTGCCGTTAAACGTTCAATCTGAATACCACTAA